>ENA-UOUJ01000084-UOUJ01000084.1-activated-sludge-metagenome-genome-assembly--contig:-NODE-84-length-82037-cov-17.078505_pt1 | contig 82037 bp, 78 predicted proteins | sample MGYA00249839_ERZ747224 | MGnify/ENA primary metagenome ERZ747224 (study PRJEB28782, sample SAMN03220277) | activated sludge metagenome | biome: wastewater; feature: sewage sludge; material...
TGAGGCTGATCCGCGACGGCATTGTAATTTATCCTACCGGTGAAGGACAAAGCGCGGAACTGGGATCGCTGAAACGCTATAAAGATGATGTGAAGGAAGTATCAAGCGGTATGGAATGCGGACTTACCCTTAAGAATTACAACGACCTGAAAGTGGGCGATGTGGTGGAAGCGTTTGAAATTGAAGAAGTAAAAAGGAGCTTGTAAACCTTTGTTAAATAAGCGGGCTGTATTGCTCCTGCGGTGAAATGCCTTATTTTTGAATGGCTTTGAAAGGTTAATTATGAAACAATTTCTATTTATTATCAGCTTTTTGGCAATGGGCTGTTTAGCCATGGCGCAGGGCGGGCAGTCGAAAAAAGTGCTGGCAGATAAGATCATTGCCGTAATTGGCGATAAGATCGTTCTCAAATCGGATATTACCAATTTTATTGAAGACGAGAAAAGACAGGGCCACGAGCTGCCGCCCGATGCGGGTTGTACGCTCTTGCAGCAAATGATGGTAAGAAAAGCCCTGATGCTCCAGGCGCAGAAAGACTCCCTTCCCGTAAGCGACGAAGAGATAGAAGCGGAGCTGGATCAGCGTATCAGGTATTATATTGGCGCCTATGGAGGTAAAGAAGCTTTGGAACAGATAGCGGGCAAAAGCATTTACCAGATAAAGGAAGATAACCGCATTGCCATTAAAGAGCAGAAGCTGTCGGAAGCCATGCAACGGTCTATTATTGAAAATGTAAGGATCACGCCCACCGAAGTAAGAGATTACTTTGAAAAGATACCCAAAGACAGCCTTCGGTTTTACGAAACCGAGCTGGAAATAAAGCAGGTAGTAGCGTATGCCAAAGCAAGCCGTGATCTCGAAAAGTATGCGCAGGATGAACTGGCGGAATATAAAAGACAAATTGAAAGTGGTGTTACCTCTTTTGACAGGGTAGCCAAAATGTACAGTGATGATCCGGGTACTAAAGAAGCAGGTGGCCGGTTTGAGTTTAACAGGAACGATAAAAGCGTGGATGGCACTTTCTCGTCAACTGCGTTTGCCTTAAAAGAAGGCCAGATATCCCGGGTGGTGAAATCAAAATTCGGCTATCATGTTATACAGTTGGTGAGCAGAACAGGCGATGATGTGGTAGTACGTCATATCCTTAAAATACCACAGATCACAGATACTGAAGTAAATGAAGCCATTGCAAAATTAGATACCGTACGATCCAAACTGGTGGCCAATACGCTTTCGTTTGGTGAAGCAGTGGATAAATACAGCGAAGACGAGAACAGCAAGTTCACTGCCGGTTCCATTACAGACCCCCAGGGTTCTCCTTACCTCACTATCCAGGATCTCGATAAAAGCCTTTTGCCGGTATATAATGAATTAAAAGTGGGTGAATACTCCAAGCCTGTTCCTTTCACCGATGAAAGAGGCAGAAAAGGCGCCCGTATCATTTATATACAAAGTAAAACCGAACCACACCGCGAAAATCTGAAAGACGATTATAACAAGATCGCCCAGCGGGTAATGGAAGAAAAAAAGGGAGAGATACTGAATCACTGGTTTCAAACCAAAATGCCCACTTACTATATTTCCGTAGATGAAGAGTTTCGCCAGTGCGGGGAAGTAAACAAATGGCTTTCGCTCACAGCGCAAACTACTACCAATTAAGCAGCTATGCGTTTAAAAGGCTGGTTTCGTAAGCGGCTTCGCTGCAGGCTGCATATTTTTCTTTTATCTCAAGCAATACCTGCTCAACTTCCTGTTGTGTTTTTACCGTTACCAATTGCATGCGAAAATCCCTGATATGGGGCAATCCTTTCAGGTAATTGGCGTAATGCCTTCTCATTTCTAATATGCCCAATACAGGGCCTTTCCATTCAACCGATTTACGGAGATGGGTGCGGCATACCGCTATCCGCTCTTCAAGGGAAGGCGGTGTCAATAATGAACCGGTAGCTATATAATGTTTTATTTCCCTGAATATCCACGGGTACCCAATGGCAGCGCGCCCGATCATAATGCCGTCTACGCTATACCTTTCCTTATATTCCACCGCTTTGGGAGGAGTGTCAATATCGCCGTTGCCAAATATGGGAATATGCATGCGGGGGTTATTTTTTACAGCAGCGATCAGACGCCAGTCGGCATCGCCCTTGTACAGTTGTGCCCGGGTGCGCCCGTGAATGGTAAGCGCCTGCACGCCCACATCCTGTAAACGTTCTGCTACTTCTTCTATGTTTTTGGAATGATCGTCCCAGCCCAGTCGGGTTTTAACCGTTACGGGTAATGCCGTAGACCGTACCACCGCTTCGGTTAGCCGTACCATTAAGCTAATATCTTTCAATACCGCTGCCCCGGCGCCTTTGCAAACCACTTTCTTTACGGGGCATCCAAAATTAATATCCACGAGGTCAGGCTGTACGGCATCAATTATTTTGGCGCTCAGCGACAGCGCTTCTTCATCGCCCCCAAACATCTGGATACCAAATGGCCGCTCAAATTCGGAAAAGTCTAATTTTTGTTTACTTTTAATAGCATCCCGGATCAGGCCTTCGCTGCTGATAAATTCACTGTACATAAGATCGGCGCCGTTTTGCTTGCATACATAACGGAACGGCGGATCGCTCACATCTTCCATGGGAGCAAGAAGAAGTGGAAAATCAGGGAGTTGTATGGAACCAATTTTAACCGGCATTGCATGAACTGTCTTATCTTGCATTTATGGAATGAACCCGGCGTATGCTAAAAACCCCTTCGAAATACAATGGGTTGATATTCAATGCACACGGGATGAGTTTCCTTCTAATGCAAGCAGCAAATGTACACACTAATTATAACATAATGTACGACGCACATTCGAAAGGGGTATCTTACGTCAATGCTTTTTTAATCCTGATTGGATTATGGATAGTAGGTTTTATCGCCGGTGGAGTGCTGAGTATTCCCATATGGATGATGATGACCGGCAAAGGAGTAATGAGCATGCCCGAAGAATTATTAAAGCCCGAAAATGTTAATGCCGTTCGGGTTATACAGGTGGTATCTACAGGCGTAACCTTTTTTTTACCAGCCTGGTTTACCGCTCTTATTATTAACCGCCGCCCCGCTAAGTTATTAGGATTTACCATGCGGTTTAATTACCGGCAACTCCTTTTGGCGCTGGGCATTATGTTTGGCGCGGCTATTGTAGCTGCCAGCCTTGCAACGCTTAATGAACTGATACCCATACCTAAAAATGCGGCGGATTATTTTAAAAAATTAGAAGAGAATTATAGCGCACAGGTAGAAGTGATCACCAATATCAGAACATTTGGCGATTATGCCATTTCTATCGTTATGATCGCTTTATTACCGGCTTTGTTTGAAGAAACTTTTTTTCGCGGGGGGATGCAAAACCTGCTTACCCGCTTTTCCCATAAGCCATGGATGGCTATACTGCTTACCAGTCTTATATTCAGCGTAATCCATCTTTCCTACTATGGCTTTCTGGCCAGGGTGTGCCTGGGCGTTGTGTTAGGACTGATCTATTATTATTCCCGGAGTCTTTGGCTGAGTATTGCCGCGCATTTTTTTAACAATGCCATTGCTGTTACCCAAATGTATGTATTGATCAGGCAGGGCAGGCCGGTAAAAGAAGCGATGAACGAAACCTACCCGGTGTGGTGGGGAATTATTGGCGCTATCGGGTTGTATGCATTGTTTATCCTGTTTAAAAAGCGTTCGGCGAAGGCAATAAAAAAATATACGGCGCCGGAAGACAGGGCGCTGGAAGAAAAATGGATTGCTTAAATAAATGTGGAAATTTGAAAATTTGAAAATGTGGCAATGAACTGGCAGGTATTTAAAACCAGGGCGCTTACGGCATTGGTGTTTGTGGCGGTAATGCTGGGCGGGCTGCTTTGGAATGAATGGAGCTTCTTTATTTTATTTTCGGTTATACATGGGGGTTGCTGGATCGAATACCAGCGGTTGATTAAGCGTATTGATCCCTCGTACAGGCAGGTATCTTCCTTTCATGCATATGGAGTAATGCTGGCAGGATGGTCCCTGATGCTGTATTGCGCTGGCGATAGTTACCGGATTGGGAACATTACGCTGCACGCTATAGGCCTGGTGGCAGGATTGATTTTTGCTTTTGCCCTTCCCATTGTTGAGATCCTTTTTGCGAAGCGTTCCAATCTGAAGCATATCAGTTATTCAGCGATGGGGTTATTGTATATTTCCTTAAGCTGGTCGCTGATGATAAGTATAAGATCAATAGAGGGAATGTGGACGGCGGGAAATGGAAGACAGTTTGAAACAGGTTGGATTTTACCGCTTGTTATTGTTTTTTCCATCTGGATCAATGATACCATGGCATATATCATAGGGTCGCTGATAGGAAGAACGCCGTTTTCAAAAGTATCACCCAAAAAAACAATTGAAGGCACCATTGGCGGCGCCGTTTTATGCATTGCGGTAATGGGTATGCTGGCCTATTACATGCAATTACCTGTTATGCATGTGTGCATCATTGCGGCAATAGCTGCCATGGTGGGTACGGCGGGCGATTTGCTGGAAAGCAAGCTCAAGCGGATGGCCGATGTAAAAGACAGCGGGCATATTATGCCGGGGCATGGCGGTTTTTTAGACAGGTTCGATTCCCTGCTGTTAGCTACGCCTGTGGTATGGTTGTATGTGATGGCCGCAGTGAAATGAATAGCTGCAAAATTTTGACGCTCTTTCGTCATTGCCTACTTTTGCAGGTCAAGCTGTATACATGACGGTACATAAAGAAGGATATCAGACTATCGCGCTTTGCGGATTATTTTTTGTGATCATCAATATTGTGCTGTTTTATTTTTTGCCTTACAGTGTAAGCTGGCTGGCCTGGATCATTTTTATACTATCCTTTTTCTTTTTTCTTTTTATCATTTCTTTTTTCCGCGTACCCAAACGTGTTCTTACGATTGACGAAACTAAAATTGTTGCCCCGGCCGATGGTAAAGTGGTAGTAATAGAAGAAACAGTAGATGAAGAATATTTTAAGGATAAACGGCTGCAAATATCCATTTTCATGAGTCCTGCCAATGTACACCAAAACCTCAACCCGGTAAGCGGCGAAGTAGTGTACAGCCAATATCATAAAGGGAAATACCTGGTGGCATGGGATCCAAAATCATCTACGCATAATGAGAGGCATACGGTTGTAATACAAAACGGCAATGCACCCGTACTGGTTAAGCAAATTGCCGGCGCGGTGGCCCGCCGTATTGTAAACTATCTTAAACCCGGGCAAAAAGTACAGCAGGGCGCTGAAATGGGGTTTATTAAATTCGGCAGCCGTGTAGATGTGCTTTTACCACCGGCAGCAAAAATTCATGTGCAGTTGAAACAGGTGGTTAAAGGCGGTATAACGGTGCTTGCAAGCTGGTGAAGAAATTTGAAAATGTGGAAATTTGAAAACGTGCAAAAATTCATGAGGTTTGCAGGAGGGAAATTGCAGGGTGAAAAAACCTCATAGAGTTATATGGCGGTCGGTACGCAACGAAGGAGCGTCAAACCGCATGGAATTCCTAAAATATATTTTCAAGCTCTTTCAATGAATACACGGTATAGGTGGGTTGTACAGGCGGTGGAATGTGCTTATGATTGATATACACCTGGTCAATGCCTGCGTTTTTGGCGCCCACTATATCCGCTTCAATATCATCGCCCAGCATTATACTTTCTTTTTGTGTAGCCCCCGTTTTGCGCAGGGCATACTCAAAAATTTGTTTGTGCGGTTTCAGGCTGTTGCTTCCTTCAGAGGTAATAACTTCTTCAAAAAACCCGGTAAGCCCGGAGTGCTTCAGCTTGCTGTGCTGTATGGTTTCAAAGCCGTTGGTAATAAGGTGTAAAGCATAATCTTTACCGCGCAGGTATTCCAGCATGGTTATAGCATGGGGAAATAATAAAGTACGTGTAGGCAACCTGTCTAAAAAAAAGGAATCCATACTTCGTGCCAGCTTTTCATCGCCTATTTTAAAATCCAGCAGGGTATTCCACATGCGTTTCCATCTCAGGTCATCCCGTTTTATAAATCCTTTGCGGTAACGCTCCCATAACCTGGTGTTATGATAAATATATCTTTCGTAAAAAGCGTCGAAACTATCTACACCCTGTGCGGTAAGGTTTAATGCAAGATGGAGCTCCTGCAGCGTTTGCTTTGCATTTGATTCGAAATCCCATAAGGTGTGATCCAGGTCAAAAAAAAGATGCTTGTACGTCATGATTAAAACAAAGCTGCAAAAATACGGTGTTTGGCAGAAGTATGTAGATTTGATGATTAACAGGGAAACCATCCCAAACTTAACAAACTTACAAATGCAACGGTATCGTATTATATCATCATAAAATAATGTATGAATATTATTATCACAGGCGCTTCCCGCGGATTTGGAAAAGCAATTGCAGAACGATTTGCCGCCAACGGGTATAACCTGTATCTCAGTTCGCGCAATGAAGTGGGTTTGTATAAAGCAATGGAAGATCTTGCTACCCGTTTCCCGGAAGTTAGTATTAAAGCAAAGCCTTTTGATTTGAGCCATAAGGCACAGGTAAAAGATTTTGCCAACTGGCTTTTGGGAATGCATATATCCATTGACATCCTCGTTAATAATGCAGGCTCTTTTGAACCCGGCAGCGTGTATAACGAACCCGAAGGCACAATGGAAAATATGATGGCTGTTAATTTTTTTAGCGCCTATCATCTCACCCGTGCGCTGATCCCTGCAATGATGACACAGCAAAGCGGTCATGTTTTTAACATGTGTTCCATTGCATCATTCCAGGCGTATAAAAATGGCGGCGCTTACAGCATCAGCAAATTTGCTTTGGCGGGCTTTTCAAAAAACCTGCGGGAAGAAATGAAGCCGCATGGCATTAAAGTTACCGCGGTATACCCGGGTGCGGCATATACCGATTCCTGGGCAGGCAGCGGTATAGATCCGAAACGTATAATGGTGGCAGATGATGTTGCCGGAATGATTTACGCGGCAGCGCAGCTTTCACCACAGGCCTGCGTGGAAGATATTGTATTGCGCCCTCAGTTGGGAGATTTGTGAAGGGGCTGTCTCAAAAGGGCCGGTATAGAAGATATGCCACTAAGGCACAAGCCTGCCTGCCGGCGGGGCACAAAGCCTTGATTTTCAGGTTTTATTTTCTTTGTGCTTTCGTGACTTCGTGGCAAAATATTACTTTTGCGACAGCCTCTTCACAAATCGCTACTCACTCCTTTACCATCCTAAAACCAGCTTCCAATCCATGCTTTATTAACACTATTTCCTAATTTTCTTCTCCTGCGGGCGGTACTTATTCTCTGGCGGATCATCGTATATATCATTAACAGCATGAAAAGAATAGTGAAAGGCGGTATGCCGAGCATAGATATCCATTTGCCGCCAAATTGCCTGCGCATGGGTCTTCTCAGTCTTTCAGCGATCAGGTACATGCTGGGCACAATGATCAGCGTCATAAAGAAAGCGAAGATCAGACCAAAGATGATCGTCCATGCCAGCGGCTTCCAGAAACGCGCGCTGTCGCCGCCAAAGAAAATATGCGGCTCAAAGCTGGAGAACAGTCCAATAAAATCAATATTAAATCCTACAGCTAATGGAATCAATCCAAAGATAGCGGCTAAGGCTGTGAGCAATACAGGAATGATACGCGTTTTTCCTGCTTCAATCATCGCCTCCCTTGTTTTTAGTCCACGGCTCCTTAATTCATCCGCAAACTCAATCACCAGTATACCGTTCTTAACCACGATGCCTGCCAGTCCCACAATACCCAGCCCGGTAAACGCTACTGATACTTCCATACCTGTTAAGCTGAACCCCAATAACACTCCTATGATGCTAAAAATAATTTCCATTAAAATAATAACCGGTTTGCTAACAGAGTTGAACTGTAATACCAGGATAAACAAGATCAGCATCAACGCAATAACAAGGGCCTTAAAAAGGAATGCTCCGGTTTCCGCCTGCTGCTCCCCTTCACCGGTTTGTTTAATGGTAACGCCATCGGCCCTTCCGGGAAAGGCATCTATATAATTTTTGATCTGCTGATTAACTGCTGTTGGCGTATAGCCCTGCGATGTAAGCACATTGGACCGCAGCGTTATTACCCGCTTCTGATCCTTACGCTTTACGCTGCCAAGGGTATTGGTATAATCTACTGAAACCAATGAGCTGATGGGAACATTTTTGATAGCGCCACCGCTGGCCATATCGCGGAAAGTAATATTCATGTTCAGCAGGTCGGAAAGGCTCTTGCGTTGCATTTCGTTATTGCGCAACTGGATCTTATATTCATCTTCCCCGTCTTTTATTTTAGATACTTCCCTTCCAAACAGCGCTGTACGGATTTCCATACCAATCTGCGCCGAAGAAACCCCTTCTATCAATGCCCTTTCCCTGTTTACAAAAATGCTGATCTCCGGGTTGGTTAAATCCACATCCATTTTCAGCTCTTCCACACCGGGAACCTGTATAGAGTCAAGATAATTCTTTAACGCCACCCCTGTTTTAATCAGCTTATCAAAATCCTCGCTGGCTACTTCAATATTAATGGGTGGATCCGTAGGCGGCCCGCTGGCTTCCTGGTCTACCGAAATTTCGGCGCCGGGAATGCCTTTTATTGCGCTCCGTATAGAGTCCAGCAACGCCGCAGTGGATGCGCCATGCCTTTTCTCAAACTCAACGAACGATACCTGTACCCTGCCCAGTTCCGGTCGTGCGCTTCTGTCGCCGCTCTGCGGATCACCGGCGCCAATGGCCACGTTGGAAATAACACTTTCCACGATCGGGTTCTTTTTTCCGTTCTCCATATCCAGCACCTTGTATACACGCTGCTCGAGGTTGTGCGTAATAGAATCCGTGTATTCCACATCGGTACCAACCGGTAATTTCAGGTACACATAAATAAAATTAGGGTCGGCATTTGGAAAAAAGACAATGGGTACACGCTGGCTGCCTACTGCCGCTATAAATATCACGAAGCTCAGGATCAGCAAACCAATAGTGCCTAATAATAAATGTACAGGTCGCCATCCTTTTAAAGCCCAGCGCAATAAGGTTTCATAATGGCCCATAATCCAGGGCAGCACCCTGTTCTGAAACGCGTGGATCACCCCTTCCAGCACATAGCGGTTCAATAAAACCATCAGTACTAAAAACAACAGGATGTTACCCAAAAAAGGAGCCCCTGAAAGATCGAGCACTATACCCGCGGCAATGGCAACCCAGAAAAAGGGTTTTTTGAATATAGCAGATTTCCTTTCTTTCTCTTCCCCTTCGGGATGATTCATGAAATCAACCGCGAATACGGGGTTCATAATAAACGCTACAATGAGCGATGCAGTTAGTGTAAAAATGAGCATCACCGGCAGGTAGATCATAAACTTGCCGATAATACCCGGCCAAAACAATAACGGAAAGAAAGGCGCCAGTGTAGTGAGCGTACCTGCCAGCACCGGAATAAATACTTCCCCGGCGGCCACAATGGCCGACTTTTCAGAGGTGAGCTTGCCCTTTGCCTGTATAAATATGCGGTGCGTATTTTCTATGACGACAATGGCATCATCAACGATAATACCCAGCCCAAACAGCAGCGCAAACAATACCATGAAATTGAGCGTAACGTTTGCTCCAATGATAAGATCAGCCGCCGGCAAAAACATAAAGGCAACGAACATGCTGAGCGGAACAGAAAGCGCAACAAAAAAGGCATTGGTAACCCCCATAAAAAACATGAGGATGATCAGCACGAGAATAAAACCGATAACAATAGAATTTACCAGCTCATTAAACGAATGCCGGGCGTTTTTACTTTGATCGCCCGTAAGAACAATGTTCAGGTCTTTAGGAAACTCACTGTCCTGCATTTCCTTCACCGCCAGCTTTACCGCATCAGCAGTTTCTATCAGGTTTTCGCCGGAGCGTTTAACGATATTAAGTGTAATTACGTTTTTACCATCCAGCCGGGCATAGCTTTCCCTTTCTTTTGTAGTGTCTTTGATAACCGCAATGTCTTTCAGGTAAATGGAAGCGCCTGTTGGACTTCTCACTACCACTTTTTCTATGTCGGAAGCAGAGCGAAATTGGCCTTTTAATTGCAGGGTACGTTTCATAGTGCCCACTTCTAATAAACCGCCGGAAATATCCATGTTTTCCCGCGATACTGCATTGGCTATATCATCAAAGGTGATATTGGCGCTGCGCATACGGTAATTATCCACATTAATCTGGAATTCCCTTTCAGGAGCGCCCACAATATCAACCCGCGTTATCTGCGAAAGCTCTTCCAGCTTATCCTGCAAATCATCGGCGTACTTCTTCAGCTTCATTTCATCATAATCGCCGCTCATGTTTACATACATGATAGGAATTTCGGATAAGCTCACTTCCATAACCGTGGGCTCTTCCGTAAGATCGGTCGGCAGATCCGTCTTCGCTTTATCCACCGCGTCCTTTACTTTCTGTACCGCCACATCTATATCCACATCCGTATTAAACTCCACTACAATAGCCGAAAAATCCTGTACGGAAGTGCTGGTCGTTTTCTGAATTTTCACACCCGTAATACCCTTGATCTGCTTTTCTATGGGCTGGGTAACCAGGTTTTCTATATCACGCGGTGAGTTACCTACATATACCGTTTGAATATATACCGTGGGAATTACAATATCAGGAAACTGCTCCTTGGGCAAAGTAACGAACTCGTATACGCCAATGGCACTGATAAATAACATCATCAGGTAAATGGAAGTCCTGTTCTTTATGCTCCAGGTAGTGGGTTTAAATTCCTTAAACTTAGCGGTCAGATTTTCTAAAGCACTCATATTTAATTAGTGTTGTATATCCACAAAAGCTTGTCTGTTTAGTTCGTTATAAGGGTCTGTCCTTCATATAATCCCTGGAACCCGTCCGTTATCAGCTGATCACCGGCTTTTAACCCCGACTGTACTTCTACCTTATCGCCATATAACTGCCCGATCACAACAGGTGTTTTATGCGCAATCCATTTGTCGTTCTCCTTTACCGCCATCATCACAAATTTTCCTTTATCATCATTCTGTAAAGTATTAACCGGAATAGTGATCACATCCTTAGCCGTATAGTCCTGGATCTTAACCAGCGCAATCTGGTTCGGCCGCAGCGATTTATTCACCGGCAGTTTGGCTTCCACATAAAATGACCTGCTGTTGGGATCAATCAGCCTGCCCGCAACGGATACCCGGGTAGTAATGATCTTGTCGCCGGCTTCCGGAAAATTAACCAGTATGGTACTTCCAACGCCTACTTTTTCAATGTAGTTTTCAGGAACCTGTGTTACGATCTTAAGATCATTGGTATTAACGATGCGTATTTGTGTACCGCCCTGAAAAAACTCGCCTACTTTTATATTCACCGTTTCCGCAACACCCGCCATTTCCGCATATACATTCGAAAAAGAAGATTGTTCTTTAGCCGTGGCAATTTGTTTTTCAATAGATTCCACATTGTTTTTAGCGCTCAGCAACTGTACTTCTGTGCCTATACGTTCATTCCATAAGTTTTGCTGCCGCTGTAAAATGTCTTTTGCATAAGCCAGTTGTACATTCAACTGGTCAAGCTGTTTTTGGGCCATCGCATCATCAAGCCTTAGCAGCAGTTGTCCTTTTTTCACCTGGTCGCCCTGTTTAACATAGATGGCTTTTACCAGTCCGCCCTGTCCGCGTGGCGCCACATAAGCCACATTAATGGCATCTACGCGGCCCTGCAGATCAATGTAATGGGTGAAATTGCCGGTTTCAAGCGGCGCAATGGCCACCAGCTTTGCATTTTCCTTTTTTTGAGAAGGATCAAGCTTAATGATATCTTCTTCAAGCGCAGTTATTTTTTCGGACAGCGCCCTTTGTTCCGTTTTCATCTTTTCCAACTGCGTCTTCTTAGCCGCTATACCTTTATTCTCATGGTCTGTAGTGCTGCCGCAGGAAGCAAGAAAGGCTATCGCAGCTACCGCTAAAGCAGTTTTAAATACATTTTGCATATACCTGGTTTTATAAGTCATTTCAATAGTTGTATTAAAGTCCGTTATAATTTCCCCGTGGCTTTTTCGTAATCCACGCGGGCTATTATGGCGCTGTATAAAGCGTTGATGTAGTTGGTTTGTGCCGCCTTCATATCTGTTTGTGCCTGGGTAATTTCTGTATTGGAGCCCATACCTGCTTCAAACTTCTTTTTCGTTTGCTGAAATACGGTTTCAGCCAGTTGCATGTTTTCCTTTTGATAATCGAGCGTAGTTATTGCCGTGTTGAAATTATTTCTTGCCGTTTCAATTTCATTATCAATGTTAATCTTCAGCGCATCACGCTGGTTAATGCTTTGCTGTAGGGCCAGCTTTGCTTTGGCTATCCTGGCATTAGCCGAAAAGCCGGTAAAAATGGGTATATTCAGTTGCAGGGTTATGGCAGAAATGTCGAACCAATCGCCATCTCCCAAAAAATCAAACTTATTACGTTGCGCGTTTTTATTATAATACCCGTTGAGCGCCAGTGTAGGTAACTTCGATAACTTATAGCGGCGTATATCATATTCACCCAGTGCTATGCCAAGGTTAGCATATTGATAATCTTTCCGTTGTTCGTAATTAAAATCGTCTATTTCTAATACGCCACTTTTAATCTTTTCGTCACTTAAGGTATCGGTTAACAGAAGCGAATCCCTAACCGGCATGCCGATCAGTACTTTTAGCCCCAGGTAGCCATTGCGGATCTGGTTTAACGCGCCTACTTTTTCTGTGTGCAGGTTAGCCAGTTGCACAATAATTTTATCAAGGTCTAATTTTTCTGCAAATCCGTTCTCCTGCATCACGCGGGTATCATGCTGTAGTTTGTCCAGCAACGCAATATTCGCATCCAGCAGCTCTATCTGCGTTTTACTGGCTACCAGTTGATAATATACCTTATATACATTAGCCCTGATAATTTCCTCTGTTACCTCTGCATATTTTTCCTGGAACTGCACCAATGTTTTCCGCGCCTGCAAACCCACAAATACCTGCCCGTCAAATACGATCTGGTTCAGCGATATGCCGCCTGTTGCACCCCATTTTACACCAAAGGCCAGCTTTTCAAAAGTGCCCGGCTGTCCGCCAAAAAACTCTGCAGGAACAAGGCTTACGGGTAGTTTGGCATTGTATACCAGTGAGCCGCTGGCGCTGATCTGCGGATAAGCAGCTCCGGTAAATTCCCGGTTGGTTTGTTCCTGGATCTGTATATCCAGCAAGGCATTTTTTACCTGCATATTATTTTGCTTTGCGTAATCAAGCGCCTGCTGCAGTGAAAAAGCATGTATTTCCGCCTGTGGCGTTTGCTGTGCCTGCACGCTTGCTGAACATACCATCACAAGTATCATTAATCCCCACTTTGCCGGTTTCCATTCTTTCATCTGTTTATTATTTTTGTCGTTTCAAAAGGTATTTCTGAAGAAGTTTTTGTCCTTTGGCGGTAGTGATGCCATATAAAAAATGGATCGTTACCTCCTCAATTATTGCACCTAAATTATATTTACCAAGGGGATAGAGATCGGGGCTGAACATCATAAATACAGCAGCCAGCCTGAATCGCGACATGATCTCCGTATTGATTTCCGGGCGGTATAACTGCGCTGCGATACCCTGTTCCAGGTTTTCCTTTATCAGCTTATATAAAAACTCGTTCTTGTGATCGGCGATCTTCTTATAGGCAGCCGGGTGATATTTCTGCAGGTCATACATGATGGTAGGATTCATCGTATTTAACATCTCCTGCACCATATCTGTAGCCACCAGAATTTCATGAACCGGGTTTTCGCTTTCTTCTTTGTGGACGCAGCATTCATTGATATTACCACTCACCACAATATCTATAGCACTATCCACCAGGGCATCTTTATCGGCATAAAACTGGTAAATGGTTTTTTTGCTGATGCCCAACTGCGAGGCGATCTCATCCATGCTAATACTGCGGATCCCGTATCTCAAAAACAAATCGTGCGCCTTCTGCGCTATCCTTTCCTGTATCTCCATAGCTTCAAAATCAGCGGCAAAACTATGGAAACTTTTATCGTTACCAAAGTTTCCATAGTTTTTTTATAATTTTTTTGATGAACGGTAAATGCATGATAAGCTTCCGCAGCGCATGCCGCTATTCCGCTTGTTTTATGGCGCTGCCCGGAGTGCATAATCGTGGGGCAACTAACAGGCATACCTCTAAAAACCCGTGGACGTCCGCTACCTCTACATTGCCGTCCAACCCCCTGGGGAACAATATGCATTGCCGGGTTTTGTGATTTTATCTATAATAGCTCCCGTATGGCAGGATTATGCCGGCTTACGTTAATTTTACTATACTAAAACATACATTAATGGCTACAAGAAACTGGTTGAAGAAACTATTACAGATCTTTTTACAGGGACTTATCATCCTGGCGCCAATTGTAATAACCATTTGGGCGGTAACATCGCTCTTTAATTTTGTTGACAGGATATTACCTGATCTTTTTGAAGATACTATTCCCCAGTTTTCCAGGTATTATCTTCCCGGCATGGGATTTATTGTAGCGTTGCTTTTGATTTTTGTGGTGGGCTATATTTCCTCTTCTTTTGTGGTAGGGAAATTAGTGGAATTGTTCGACAGCATACTGGAGAAAACACCGGGAATAAAAATCATTTACAGTACGCTTAAGGATTTTTTTGAGGCATTTGCAGGCAACAAAAGAAAGTTCGATCAATCGGTATTGGTAGCGGTGAATGCCGAAAATGTATGGCAGATCGGCTTTATTACACAGCAGAACGCACGTGAGTTTGGACTGAATGGCTTCGTGGCCGTATACATTCCGCAATCCTACGCTTTTGCGGGACATTTATATTTCGTGGAAAGGCAAAGGGTTAAGCTGTTAACCGACATCAGCTCGGCCGATGCCATGAAATTTGCTATATCGGGCGGGGTAACCAATATTGATGAAGAGGTGCCGGACAATGCGTTGAAATAACAGGTCCGGACAGGCGTTTGTTTTAAAGGATTATCTTCGCGGCCCTGATCAAAAAAAGGAAATATGAAACTGGAAACAATACTACTGGAAAGAAGCGAAAACAAATGTGAGCTATGCAGGTCGGAGGAGGATATACAATTGTATGAGGTGCTCCCGCAGCAAAACAAAGATGCGGAAGACTGTATTATGATCTGCAATGTATGCCGTGCACAGGTTGAAAAGAAAGCGGAGCTCAGCAGCGGTCACTGGCATTGCTTATCGGAAAGCATGTGGAGTGAAGTTCCGGGTGTGCAGGTAGTGGCATGGCGTATGCTGAACCGCCTGCGCAATGAAAGCTGGGCGGCCGATAATTTAGACATTCTTTACCTGGATGATGAAAAGCTTGCCTGGGCTAAAGCTACCGGCGATCATGAAAATGACGCCACGGTGGAACTGCATAAAGATAGTAACGGGCAGGTGCTGCAAAGCGGCGATAGCGTGGTTTTAATAAAATCGCTTGACGTAAAGGGTTCAACCCTGAATGCTAAAATGGGAACAGTGGTAAAAAATATTCGCGTTGTAGAAGATAATACGGAACAGATTGAAGGAAAGATAGAAGGACAAACCATTGTTATTCTTACCAAATATGTAAGGAAACAGGTTAACTGATTACCGGTTTTATTTGTTTTTTGCGATTTGCCTTTTGGTGCTTTACATTTCCCTGTAATTTGTGGCAATCAGATATCAGCAGTCAGATGCAGCTGGGTACCTGCTGGCGACAGGCTGAATACTCCTATCCGGGAGAAGAAGGCCCGGGCTAATAGAAGCATTATAGCATTTACAGTAACTTATCAATCCTCTTCGATAATTTCCTGTCTTTTTCCGTAACGATATCGCCTGCATCATGGGTAGAAAGCCATATTTCCACCTTATTATATACATTGGTCCATAAAGGATGGTGATCCATCTTCTCTGCTTCCAGCGCTACTCTTGTCATAAAAGCAAACGCCTCGGAAAAGTTTTTAAACTCAAATTTTTTATAAAGCTGGTTGTTTTCTTCTTCCCACATGATTGTAAAGTTTGTGGTTTATAATTTGTAGTCTATTGTTACGTTTATGTACAGGAAATACTTTTCAAATCAGCACATCCTCACGTTTCCCGCATTTCCACATTTGTTTTAAAACACCAGGTGCATCTTATTCTTTATCTTTTCCCTTTCCAGTTCAGTGATCAGTTGTATGCCGGGGATGCTTTTTATAGATTGCCGCAGGTAGTGTATATAATTATCCTCTACATCATCGCCTTTCAGCAACCATAAAAAATCGAGGTGCCGGAATTCAGGCAGCAGGTATTCTCCCTCAAACTGGTTATTATAAATATAATGCACAAGTGAAGTACCTGTTTCGCAGTATTCGTATACCGAAAAAAAATACTGGCGGCCTTTTTTTGTAAGCTGTATCTCTATATCGCTGTTTAATCTGAAATCGCATCCTAAAGCCTGGTTCAGTAACCAGCAAAAACGATAATCCTTCACAGGCGCAACAATACCCAGCACTTTCGTATCAGAAAAAAAATCTTCTGCCAGGATACTATTGTCTATTGTCAATTTCATCAATAATCATAAATACCTGCTTGTTATCCGAGCACCGGCAGTAGCTTACCTTATACCCCCCACCTTATACCCCCCACCTTATACCCCACACCTTATACCCCACACCTTATACCTTATACCTTATACCTCACACCCAACACCTCCTCACTTCACAAACGTAATATCAAACTTCAGGTCTTCGTTCCCTCTTTTCACATTCACGGTTGTACTGTCGCCACTTTTAAATTTACTTAACGCCTGCATATAGGTTTCCAGTGAATTTACCGCATATTCACCCAGGCGTACGATCACGTCTCCTGTTTTTAGTCCTGCCTTCTGGGCCGCCCGTCCTTCGCTAACCCCGTCTACCCTAACCCCGGCGCCGCTATAGGTATAATCGGGCATAATACCGAGCGAAACCGAAAACCGGGCACTGGTTGTTGCTTGCGCTTCCCGTGTTGGCGTAAATGCCAGCTTATCTTTTTTGTTCAGGTCTTTTATCAATCCGGCAATATACTTTATGATCTGCAGCTCGCCTGTATAATTGATCTTATCCGCATCGTCGGAAGGTTTGTGATAATCATGGTGGAGCCCGGTAAAGAAAAACAGAACCGGGATATTTTTGCGGTAAAACGAAGTATGATCGCTGGGACCCGTGCCGCTGGAATCAATTTTAATGGAAAAAGGCAGCTTTTTCTGTGCATACAGTACCTCGCTCCATACCGGTGAAGTACCATAACCGCCAACGGTAAGGGTTTTGGAGCTGTCATTCAACCGCCCTATCATATCCATATTGATCATATAATTTACTGAAGAGAGATCAATGGTTGGATTTTCGGTAAAATATTTTGACCCGAACAACCCCAGTTCCTCACCCGAAAAAGCAATAAAGAGATAATTGTTATTTTTTGATTTTGATTTTGATAACAGCTTAGCCAGCTCCACCAGGGCGGCCGTTCCGCTGGCATTGTCGTCTGCACCATTGTGAATTTGCTTTGGACCATTCCGCAGCATTGAATTCCCGTCTTCACCATATCCCAGGTGGTCGTAATGGGCGCCGATAATTATGGTAGAAGGCGCATTGTTATTGATATAGCCGATAACATTATGCCCGGTTCGCTGACTCTCACCGATATCTACCTTAAGCTGTATATCATAAATGGCGGAAGCGTCTTTAAGATAGGTTTCCTTGCCCGATTTAGTAAGATAAATGACGGGGATGGCAAGCGCTGCTGATTTGTCTTTTTTATTAAACTCCACTTCACCGTTTTCTTTATCGCTGTTAAAAAAGATCAGGGCGGTAGCGCCTTTACCTGCCGCTATGCCGGCTTCTTTTTTGATATGCTCGTATATGTCAAAATGCGGGTTATCGAGGTTTTCATCCAGCACGGCTTCAATATCTTTAAACCAGGGCGCGCCTCTTTCAGACAGGGACGTGGCTACGGGTATTTCAGCTACGGATGCGTTGGCGCTAAAGGCAAGCGGAAAATAATCTTTCTGCAAACCAAGCTCCTTCCCGTTTACCATAAGCAGCGTTGTTTTATTGATCTGTTTACCATCCTTTATTTCAAAAGACTGCAGGTAAGTATCCCGGTCTCCTTTTTGTAGTAGTCCTGCCGCTTTATACTGACTTATAATAAATTCGGATGCCTTTTTTTCACCATCAGTGCCGGCCCGCCTTCCTTCAAGCTTATCATCTGCAAGAAAATGAATGCTGCTTTTAAGATTTTCAACGATCACCCTGTCGGACTTTCTTAATCTTTGAGAAAAAACAAAAGCACATTGCGAAGTAAACAGGAGAACAAATAATATTCTTTTCATTACAGGATAAAATTGTTTAGCCATAGCTGCAAAGTTAGGGTTAGTCATTTTAAATTCTATATATGTTCATTTTTCATGCCATATTTATCTATTTTACCACTCCTTTACCGATTTCGTAACTATCGCAATTTGATTTGCCCGTATTTTTGCAAACTTCTAAAAATCAGCATTGAAACAACAACAGCTACATATTGCATTACTCGGTAACCCTAACAGCGGAAAAAGCTCCCTTTTTAATGTGCTCACCGGGTTAAAACAGAAAGTAGGTAATTTCCCGGGGGTTACCGTAGATAAAAAATCAGGGCATTCCAAAATCTCTGCTACGCTAACGGCTAATATCATTGATCTGCCGGGCACGTATAGCTTATACCCGCGGCGCAGCGATGAATGGGTTGCCTATAATGTGATGATGAATCCCGGTTCAACAGAAAAGCCGGAATTATATATTTTAATTGTAGATGCGAGCAACTTAAAACGCAACCTGCTTTTTGCATCGCAGGTAATAGATCTTAAAAAACCGGTGGTGATAGCTCTCACCATGATGGATATCGCTTCTAAAAAAGGGCTTTCGATAGATGTGCAGGGGTTAGAAAGGGAACTGGGCGTGCCGGTGATACCCGTTAATCCGCGGAAGGATAAAGGCATTAATGAGCTTAAAAAAGCAATTGACCAAACAGCCCGGCAGTTATACAAGCCGCCTGCAAGGAACTTTGTTGAAGCAAGCGATTTATCACAGGCAGCTATAGACGATATTAAAAAGATATTTCCCCGGATCAGCGATTATGCCGCCGTGCACTACCTCATTCACCACGAATCATTTGCATTGGATGCCCCTGTGCAGGATACGATTGAGGATATAGAAAGAAAACACGGCTTCAATCATACCAAAGTACAGGCAGAAGAAATTACACAGCGCTATGCCCGCATCCGTCATATTATGCAGCAAACTGTTGTGGAAACCGACCCGCGGGAAAAACAAATGACCACAGACCGGATAGACAATATTTTGCTGCACCGCGTTTGGGGCTACCTCATACTGCTTGGCGTTCTGGCCATCCTGTTCCAGAGCATTTTCTGGCTGGCGCAATATCCTATGAACGCTATTGAATGGATCTTTGGCGAATGGAGCAACTGGCTGGCGGGCGTATTGCCGCAAAACTGGTTTGGCGACCTTATTGTAAACGGACTGGTAGCGGGGCTTGGCGGTATTGTTGTTTTTATTCCGCAGATCATGATCCTCTTTGGGCTCATTACTATTCTGGAAGATACGGGATACATGGCGAGGATCAGCTTTTTAACGGATAAGCTTATGCGCAAAGTAGGACTTAACGGTAAGAGCGTAATGCCTATGATCAGCAGCTTTGCCTGCGCGGTACCGGCCATCATGAGCACCCGTAATATTGAAAACAAAAAAGAAAGGCTGCTCACCATCATGGTAGCACCCTTAATGAGCTGCAGCGCCAGGCTGCCGGTATATATTATCTTAATATCATTGGTTATACCCAATACTTATTACTGGGGCTTTATTAGCCTGCACGGACTGGTTATGACCGGGCTTTACCTGCTGGGCATAGTAATGGCGCTTATAGTATCGTATGTAATGAAATGGTTCATCCGTATCAAAGAAAAAAGCTTTTTCATTTTGGAGCTGCCGGTGTACCGCGCACCACGCTGGAAGAACGTGCTGGTAATAATGGTGGAAAAAGCAAAGATATTTGTATTTGAAGCGGGCAGGGTAATTTTGGTGATCTCCCTTATTCTGTGGGCATTAAGCACCTATGGCCCTCCAAAAAGGATGGAGGCTGTTGAAACCCGTTATGAGCAACTGGCTTTGCAGCAGCCCGGAAATGAGGAACTGGAAGAAGAAAAAAGAACCGCGCTTCTTGAAAATTCGTATGTGGGTATATTGGGCAAAGCGATTGAACCCGCTATTAAGCCCTTAGGCTATGACTGGAAGATAGGCATTGCGCTGATCACTTCCTTTGCGGCACGTGAAGTATTTGTAGGCACTATGGCTACCATTTACAGCGTAGGCGGCAATGCAGATGAAAATGATCTTACCCTGCGGGAAAAAATGAGCGCTGCTACCTGGACAAACGGGGCAAAAATTTACACACTTGCTTCCGGCGTATCCCTTATGGTATTTTATGTATTTGCTATGCAATGTATGAGCACCCTGGCTATTGTGAAACGCGAAACCCGGTCGTGGAAATGGCCGCTTATACAATTGGTATATATGACAGGGCTGGCCTATGTTTTAAGTTTGTTGGCCTATAATTTGTTAAAATAATAAATACTTGATCCCCTGCACCCGATTTAGTATCTTGAAGTATGAATTATAAATTATTATATAAGCTGCTGCCTTTTGCGTTTGTTGCTTTTATTTCCTGCTCATCCCCCGATAAACCGGCCAATATTACCGACTCAACAGATATATCAGAGCCGGAAACCATTATGGAACAGCCGGATACTGTACTTTTCTGGACGGTGAATATTGAACAAAAAGAAAAGACCAGGGTGTATAAAGATACCGTTGCCATTACTGATCCGAAAAGCATCATTAACGGCATCAACGCTATTTATCCTTCCGTTCGCCTTGAGTTTGTAAAGCTTTCGGGAGATACGGTATACGCCCATATTGACAGCTCCTTTACATTTGCCAACGATATTGGCTCCTTTGGTGCAACAGAATACATTGCCGGAGTTGTACTTAACCTTACCATGCTCCCCGGCATTAATTACGTAAATCTCGATTTTCCCGAAGGCAGTCATGCAGCTCCCGGCGTATTTGCCAAAAGCAGCTATGCGGCCTATAAGGAAAAGGACGATTAGGGCTTATCATAGCCGCTTTGAAAAGCACAGTGGCTCTTTAATATATTTATCTTTTTCGTTTAATAATGAGAACCTGGAATTTCGGAATTATAGGAGCCGGCATGGTGGCCGATTTTCACGCCAGATCCATTCAGCATATCAGCAATGCGCATGTGGCAGGCATTTGCGGTGCAGGGTCGGGCAGAGCTGAGGCCTTGGCCAGGCAATACAACTGCCGGGTATACCCCGATTATCATGCCATGCTGCGCAGCCCGGAGATAGACATGGTTACTATAGCCACACCCAGCGGCATGCATATGGAACCCGCTGTGGAAGCTGCCCTGCAGGGTAAACATGTGCTGTGCGAAAAGCCGCTCGATATTTCCCTTGAAAGGATTGATACGATGATTGCGGCACACGCTAAAGCCGGAACCCGGCTCGGGGGAATTTTTAACTATCGCTTTACCGGTACGGTTCATTTGCTGAAAGACGCTGTTGAAAAAGGACGGTTTGGAACCATTACATTTGCCTCAATAGATGTGCCCTGGTGGAGGAGCGCCGAATATTATCAGCATAAATGGCGCGGTACGCTGGCCTTAGACGGAGGAGGCGCCATGATGAACCAAACGATTCACATGGTAGACCTGCTGCAATATCTTATGGGTCCAATTGATTCACTGCACGCGTATACCGCAACGCTGGGGCATCACATTGAAGCTGAAGATACCGCAACCGCTATCCTGCGATTCAAAAATAAAGCGCTGGGCTCGGTGTATGGCTCTACTGCTTCTTTCCCCGGTCAGCTTCGCCGTATAACCATAACCGGAACGAAAGGAACGGTTATATTAGAAGATAACAGCGTTAAGGTTTGGCAGTTTGCAGAAGAAACAGGAGAAGACGCTCAAATCCGTACCCAATACGCCACAACGGATGGCGGCGGAGGCGCTTCCAATCCTTCGGCTATTCCGTTTGAGCTGCATGCAAAAAATATTGCCGCATTTATTGCCGCCGTTGAAACAGGCAAACCTTTTGAAATTGATGGAAAAGAAGCCCGCAAAGCAGTGGAAATTGTGCTGGCTATGTATACATCCGCAAAAGAAAACCGTTCCTTTCAATTTACATAAGAATGGTAGTATTTGAAACGATTTCACAAATACTAACTTATCTGAGAAAAGGCAAAATAAGCACGGGCGGCTGTGTAAGGAGCTTATCTGTTACAAAAACAAGTCGGTATACAATTTCGCTCCGGGTACCACGCTGTATTTTTCAAGATCCGTTATACCTTCCTGTGCCAACACTTCTTCATCAATAAAAAAATTACCCGTGCAGCTTTCGGAAGAACGGGATAAAATGTAATACACCGCATCGGCAATGATTTCAGGCGTACGGCTCATTTTGATCAAGGTATCTCCGCCCAGTAAATTTTGCACTGCGGCGGTAGCGATGGTGGTTCGTGGCCAAAGCGCGTTAACGCCTACCTTATCCTTTTTTAATTCTTCAGCGAGTCCCATTGCGATCATGCTCATATTGTATTTACTAAGCGTATAGGCAAGATGATTGCCAAACCATTTGGGCTGTATGTTAAGCGGGGGCGATAAATTGAGGATATGCGGGTTGTTCCCTTTCCGCAAGTGGGGGATACAGGCCCTGCTTACAAAAAAAGTACCCCGCACATTAATGTCATGCATAAGATCAAAGCGTTTGGGATCTGTTTTTTCCGTAGGGGTAAGCGATATGGCCGAAGCGTTATTAATAAGGATGTCTATCCCGCCAAATACCTCGATGGTTTTGTTTACGGCATTGTCTATCTGGTCTTCAAACCGTATATCACACTGAATGGGTAGCGCTTGTCCGCCCGCTTCCACTATTTCTTTTGCTGCCGAAAAAATTGTTCCGCCGAGCTTAGGATTTTCCTCTACCGATTTGGCAGCTATTGCCACCTGTGCGCCTTCTCTGGCTAACCGCAAAGCTATAGCTTTACCAATGCCCCTGCTGCCGCCTGTAATAAAAACAGTTTTTCCGCTAAATGACATATCGTTTTATTTTGGTGTAAGCTAATGGAATTTTAGTGAAGCATAGCGGGTAATTTCAGATAAAGAATGCCGCAGATGTGTAGGTTAAATCTGCACATCTGCGGCAAAATGATTAATTGAACACCCCCGTAAAGTTATGGCTACCTGGGCTTGATCCAGTCTTCGGGGTTAAGATATTTGGGGCTATTACCCACCACAACAGTAACAACAAAAAGTACTTTGCCTATGCCGTCTTCATCTTCCGATTCGGCGGCTTTGCCAATTACCTGACCCAGTTTTATTTCCTGGTCTTTATTTACGCTTATACCTGTGAGGTTGTAGTAAGTAGTAAGGTATTTACCATGCCGTATGGTTACAGCGGAAACAGGGCCGAAACTATGTACGGATGATACCGTTCCTTCATATACGGCCTTTACAGGTGCGCCGATATTGGTTTGAATGTATACGCCGATATTATCTTCAAATAAACGGGTACCTTCTATTTTGTGCCTGCCGAAGGGGCCGGTTATATCGCCCTTGGCAACGGGCCAGGGGAGCTTCCTGCGATTATTTTCAAATCCCACGGAAACGGCGGTAACCTCCGGTGTGTTCTCCAGCTTATTGGCTGCACGTGAACTGGTGCTGGCAGCAGGGGCAGCCGCTTTTGCTGTTGTTCCCGCCGCTTTGGCGGCAGCGTCACGTTTTGCTTTTTCCGCCCTTTCCGCCTCCATTATTTCTCTTTTAATAATAGCGGCAATGGAGTTCCTGATATTGTTCTCTAATTTTCTTTTGGAAGTGAGTTGTTTATCCAGCTCTCTTTCCTTAAGCTTCAGGCTGGAAACCACCGCGTCTTTTTGTTTTTTTTCCTCTTCCAGCTTTTTCATTTGCTGGCTTTGTTCGGCAAGGGTTTGTGTTTTGAGGGTTTTGTTTGCAGCAAGCGTCTCGTTTTTTTGTGCTAACAGCAACTGGGTTTGGTAAATGTTGTCTACCTGCTTTCCCCTGTATTCGCGGTATGCTTTCAGGTAAGCCACCCTTTTGATGGCGTCATTAAAGCTTACAGCCGAAAAGATGAAATTAAGCATATCGTAGCTGCTCCTGTTCTTGTAAGCGTATTCGATCGTTCTGGCATACTGCACTTTTAGGGTATCGAGCTCATTTTTTAAACGTCCTATTTCCCGGTTATTGGTGTTAATATCATCATTGATCAGTTGCACCTGCCTGTTAATGGTCTCTATAATCGCGTCTCTTTTTTTAATGAGGTTACGTATGCGTGCCAGTTGACCCAGGCTCTCCTTTTTGTTTTTCTGAATAGCGCTTTGCGATTTCCTTAAATCTTCGATTTCCTGTTGTATTTGTTTGCGCTGACTTTCTAATTCATCTTTAGACTGGGCTTGTGATGACATAACCTGGAAGCCACAAAGAAACACGAACAGTAAGAAAAAGAATTTGCGCATGCTGGAGATTTTATATGATTTATACTGCAAATAACGATGGTATATGCATGTGATTGTACTGCGTTTTGTTAAAATTACTGAATGGTATAATTACGCGGTATATTAAAAGGATAGCTGAGGGGCTTATCAAATTCCACCTGCTTGTATTCAAGACTTACGTCTAATCTTGTTTTTTCTGCCACGATAATTTTTCTGTTCGTGGAAAAAAGCCTTCCGCTGGCAATAATGTAATCATTGTAGGAGAAGTCGGCAGTACGGCTGCGCCCCGGATCCACATCATCCAGCTTGCTGTGCAGCACGGCATAATCGTTCTTTCTGATGGACAGTAATTGTTTAAAAAAATCACCCATGGTAGAAAGAGAAACCGAACTTTCCCTTTCCCTGTACATGAGCACCTGTGTGCTGTCTAAGTATACGGGATTGCCTACGATAAGATTTTGTAAGGTATAAAAATCAACCGGCAACTGCACAATCTCCCTGATATATTCCACAGACCGGTACTGCACATTTTTATCTAACTTATCCATCACTTTTACACTATCCGGTGTAATAAAAACCCTGAAAGCTTCAATGCCGAACGCGGCGTTGATAGATAGCCATATAATACTGTCTTTTTGAATACGCACAAAAGCGTTGAAGTCGTAATTTCGTTGCTTGTTGTCTTTATACTGCACTTTTATTTTGGAAGAAAAGGTTTCGAAATCAATATGATTAGCCCTTATTTTTTCAAAAGTTTCATGCACCAGCCTGGCAGAATCGGTTGCCGCGGGATTAACGAGAACGGTAACAAGCGTATCTTTCTTGGTAATAGCCGACTGCAGCTTTTTGGAGCTTCGGCAACTGCATAACACAGCAATAAAGAAAGCTATGGTGAGAATAAACCGCATGAGTGCTTTTTAGCTGAATTAATTTTTCCCGGTATGGCCAAAACCGCCTTCATTCCTGGAGGTTACGCTTATATTTTCCACCGCTTCCCATTGGGCTGTTTCTATCCGTTGTACAATAATTTGAGCGATCCTGTCTCCCGGTTGAATGCTTTGAGGTTCATTGGAAAGGTTAATGAGTATAACCTTTATTTCACCCCTGTAGTCCGAATCTATGGTACCCGGCGTATTTAAGCAGGTGATGCCCTGCTTTACCGCTAATCCGCTACGTGGGCGAACCTGTATCTCATACCCCTGGGGTATTTCAACAAAAAGTCCCGTGGGGATCAATGAGCGCTCCATAGGCTGCAAAACAACCGGCGATGAAATAAAGGCACGGATATCCATGCCGGATGCTCCGGGAGTAGCATATGCGGGGAGCGGATTGCTGGATTGGTTAATGATCTTAACCGTAAGTGTTGCTGACATGCGGCAAAAATAAGATTATTGGTGTAGATATTGGTGTTTTGTGTGGGCTATCGGCGATCAGCTTTCAGGTGAGTAACTGCTATGACGAGATGAATCTCCGGATTTTTTTATTTGTAGTTTATGGTTTACAGTTGCATTTCACTTCGGATTTCGAACTTCCGGTTTCGGACGTCCTTGCGAGACCCTAAACTGATCTGAATGATGTGTAATACTTTTTAAGGGTCGAAGCAATCCCCTAATACCGGAGATGGATGATAATTCTTTGAATTGGCCTACTACTCCGCTGCGCTTCAATGGGCTTGCTTCGGCGTGCATAGTTTCTCAAAGTTCCGGCATTTGCTTACGCCTCGCAAAGACGGGCCTTTTCCGGCTTCGGATTTGGACGTCCTTGCGAGACCCTAAACTGATCTGAATGATGTGTAATACTTTTTAAGGGTCGAAGCAATCCCCTAATACCGGAGATGGATGATAATTCTTTGAATTGGCCTACTACTCCGCTGCGCTTCAATGGGCTTGCTTCGGCGTGCATAGTTTCTCAAAGTTCCGGCATTTGCTTACGCCTCGCAAAGACGGGCCTTTTCCGGCTTCGGATTTGGACGTCCTTGCGAGACCCTAAACTGATCTGAATGATGTGTAATACTTTTTAAGGGTTGAAGCAATCCCCTAATACCGGAGATGGAGGATAATTCTTTTGGACTGACCTACTACTTCGCTTCGCTACAGGGGGCACATTTCCACATTTTCACATTTTCTTTTTCAGCAGTACCGTTGCATAAGCCACCAGTCCTTCTTCCCTTCCGGCAAAACCCATTTGTTCGGTGGTGGTAGCTTTAACCGAAACATCCTTAACCGTAAGTTCCACTATTTGGGCAATCGTTTCGCGCATTTTTAATACATAAGGATTTATTTTAGGCCGTTCTAAGCAAAGGGTGGAATCAATATTTACGATGGTATATCCTTCTTTTTGGATGATGGCATAAGTGCGCTGCAGCAGAATTTTACTGTCAATATCTTTGAACTCCGCGGAAGTATTGGGAAAATGAAGGCCGATGTCACCTAAGCTTAAAGCGCCCAGCATGGCATCGCAAATGGCGTGCAGCAGTACATCGGCATCACTATGTCCCAGGGAGCCTTTATGATGAGGTATTTCAATACCACCGATCCATAATTTTTTTCCTTCGGCTAACTGGTGAAAATCCACCCCTAATCCAATTCGGTACGACATGTTTTTTTTTGCTAAAATAAAAAGAAAGACCCAACAGGTAGTATAAACCTGCCGGGCCTGAAAAAAATAAGCCGGGCTTCCGTTTTAATCGCTTCCCGTTTCCAGTTCACCGCCAAAGTTAAACAGGAGGCTGAAACGGATGGTATTGGAAAGCGGGTTCCTGTTTACCCCGTTACCCGAAGGCAGAAGATAGGAAAAGTTCAACCCGAAAATATTGTAATTGATACCCACGCCGAGGGTAACATAGCTTCTTTTTCCCATATTGGCGCTTTCGCCATAATAGCCTGCTCTTAAAGCAAACTGGTCGTTATACATATATTCACCGCCAACAGAGTAGGCAAGTGCGTTATTGCTGAATGACTTGAACCAGCCGGTTACCACGCCATCGCTGTTATACTTGGCATAGTCGGCAGAATCTGCATTACTTCCGGGCGGAGCCGGTACCAGCAATTTATTGAATTCACCATTCAACGTTATTTTATGTACTTCGTTGGTAACCCAGGTATGCCCAACGCCAACACCAAAATTAGCGGGTATAAAATTCCGCTGGCTGGCGTCGGAAGTATATGAAATTTTGGAGCCCAGGTTGGTAAAGGCAGCGCCAACATTCCAGCCCTGTCCTTCTTCATTGGCTGTTGTGTAATACAATCCAATATCGCCGGCTACGGCGGTACCTGCTTTATAGGAGTATCCATTGGCAGATGCCCCACCCGCAAGGTTGGAATAAATATATCGCAGCGCTACGCCTAAGGATAACTGGTCAGATAATTTACGGGAATAGCCAAGGTCCAGTCCAAACTCCCTCGGGTTAAATTGATTCAGATCATTCCCTAAAGCATCTGTGAACTGTATATTACCCAGGCTAAAATAACGCAGTGAAGCAGAGATCGCCTGTTGCTCATCAAATTTATAGTACCCGGCCAAAGATGCCAGGAACACATCATTTAATCCCAGGTCCTTTAACCAGGGCGTATAGGTAAGTCCAAGTCCGGCACTGCTTTTAGTGAAAGGGTACTTGGCAACATTATAAAATTGTGAGTTGATATCCGGTGTGGTAGCTATGCCCATATCTCCCATACCGCCTGCACGGGCATCGGGTGAAATACGCAGGAAAGGAACCGCGGTGGTAACAATATTGATCGGTTCGGCACTTTGCGCAAGGGAACTAACCGATATTCCTAAAAGCAGCAGGCAGGTACCAGAAAATCTCCTCAATGAATGTTTCATCAGAAATTGTGTTTGATTGAAAAAGAATAAAAAAGTAGCATTCTATTCAATATTCTAATTCCGTTTAATACGTTATGAAATTGATTTGCAAAGTAAGACAGTGTTTTTTGTTTTTCAGGGCTTTTCATCTTCAAATTGTTAACATCCCTCAAAACCGGCCAGATTTAACAATTACCATGCCTCCTTTCAGTTAAACCTTCTCTTACAAACGGGGTAAAAAAATAAATATTGTTTTACCTATGATTTTCACCACTTTGGCTTAATAATAGCTGGGGTTTTGTAAGTTTAGCATTTAATAAACACAAAAGGCCTCCGGCATTTTTGTAAAGTAATTAAATTGCATGTTGTTAATCATGCTTTAGGCCTGTTAAAAGGAAGGGTGTGGCTTTCTTTTAATACAATATTTAGAGTGTATACCCGTTATCTTTTTTTAGTTTAAATCCAGCAAAATGCAAAGACTACTGAATTTTAAGAGTTTGCTTTTTTTATCTGCAGTTGCCCTGCTTTTCAGTTCATGTAAAAATGGACTTTTTGGCAAGAAGAAGTTCGAGAAATCGGACGTAACCGGTTGGAACTACAACGATAAAAACATGGGTGGTTTCAACGTATCCAAGGAAAAAGAGCAAAATACCGGTCCCGGACTGGTGTTTGTACAGGGGGGTACGTTTACTATGGGTGCTACAGACGAGGATGTAATGGGAGACTGGAATAATATACCTCGCCGTGTAACCGTTTCTTCTTTTTATATTGATAAAACAGAGGTTGCCAACGTGCATTACCGCGAATACCTGCACTGGCTGGAATCTGTATTTGATGATCCCCAGTATGCTACAGTTGTAGAAGCAGCCAGGCCTGATACCCTGGTTTGGAGAGAAGAGCTGGCATATAATGAGCCGCTGGTAGAGTACTATTTCCGTCATCCTTCCTATAATTATTACCCGGTAGTGGGTGTAAGCTGGAAACAGGCTAATGATTTTTGCCTTTGGCGCAGCGATAGGGTAAATGAAAGAATACTGGTTGAAAAAGGATACATCAATAAAAACCAGTTGAAAACAACACAGGGGCAGGGACAGGAAAACTTTAACACACAGGCTTACCTGAAAGATTTATACCAGCCGCAACCCGGCAAACCCAAGAAAAATCCTTTAATGGATGCTAACGGCAGACCCAGAACAAAAGTAACTTTTGAAGACGGATATATGCTGCCGAATTACAGGCTGCCCACTGAAGCGGAATGGGAATATGCCGCCTATGGCTATATCAATCAAAACCCCAAACCAAAGAAAAAGTCTAATGGTTCGGGCGAAGAGCTGATTAAAGAAAAACAGGTATACTCCTGGAGCCAGAATGTTAATGGCTTGCGTGATGGACGCCATGGAAGCTGGCAGGGTAAGTTCCTGGCCAACTTTAAACGTGGTAGTGGTGATATGATGGGCGTGGCAGGCGGTTTAAATGATAACGCTTCCATACCGGGTCCTGTAGATGCCTTTTATCCTAATGGCTTCGGTTTATATAACATGTCGGGAAATGTTAATGAGTGGGTGGCTGACGTATACCGTCCGCTTTCCAGCATAGATAATGATGACTTCAATCCTTACCGTGGTAACCGCTTTGAAAAATTCAAGAAAAATGAAAATAGCGAATTTGAAAGAGATAGCTTGGGCAGGGTGGTAAAGGAATTTGTTACCGATGAAGAAAGTAAGAACCGCCGGAACTACCAGAGAGGTAATGTAATTGACTATCTTGATGGTGACTCTGCCTCGCAGGTTACTTATGGCTACGGGAAAACCACGTTAATCAGCGACCATGCTAGGGTAATTAAAGGGGGTAGCTGGAACGACCGTGCTTTCTGGTTAAGCCCGGGCACACGCCGCTTCCTGGATGAAACGCAGGGCAGCAGCACGGTTGGTTTCCGTTGCGCTATGGACAGGGTAGGAAGCCAGGAAGGCAATGGCTTTAAACCAGGTAACAACTGGAGTAAACGCCGTCAGAATTCCCGCAAAAACTAATATGTAATCTTTTTTAATAAAGTAATACCTTCTCTCCGGAGAGGGTATTTTTTTTGGATGGGGCATGAGGTATGAGGTATGAGGTATGAGGTAAAAGGTATGAGGTATGAGGGTATAAGGTATAAGGTATGAGGGTATAAGGTGGGTTACTGCTAATGATAGGGGGAATGCTCCTTTTAATTTGTAGTTTATTGTTTTTAGTTTACAGTTGGGATTTCGCTTCGGATTTCCCCTTCGGCTTTGAAATTTATCCGCCCCGGCGGACAAGCCTGCCTGCCGGTAGCAAGTTTGGTTCCTGTGATTTGGTTCCTGGTTCTTTTCGGCTGTATTTCCCTTCGGATTTCGGATTTCCGTCTTCGGATTTTAAAAGTCATTGAGGTAAAACAAAAAATTTTAGTATTTTTTTACTAAATTTGTTAGTGTTAATAAGTTTATATATATCTTTACATCCAACAGTTAATTTTGAGTACATAAAAACCTCATACAACTATGTCAAGCAATGAAAAATTAAAAGCGCTCAAGCTAACCATGGACAAAATTGAAAAAGACTATGGTAAAGGCAGTGTAATGATGATGAATGAAAAAGGCGTACAGCAGATAGAAGTTATTTCTACAGGATCAATAGGATTAGATGTGGCTTTAGGTGTTGGTGGTGTGCCAAAGGGAAGGGTTATTGAAATATATGGACCTGAATCTTCGGGTAAAACCACTATTGCCATACATATCATTGCTGAAGCGCAAAAAAAAGGAGGAGTATGCGCTATTATAGATGCGGAACATGCTTTTGACAGCGCTTATGCGCAAAAACTGGGTGTGGACATAGACAACCTGCTGATCTCCCAGCCCGATTATGGTGAGCAGGGGCTTGAGATCGCGGATCGCCTGATTCTTTCCGGCGCCTTAGATGTGGTAGTCATAGATTCTGTAGCCGCACTTGTACCTAAAAGTGAGCTGGAAGGAGAAATGGGAGACAGTAAAATGGGGATGCAGGCGAGACTGATGTCGCAAGCCCTGCGTAAACTAACGGCTACCATCAGCAAAACCAATACGGTATGTATTTTTATTAACCAGTTAAGGGAAAAGATCGGTGTGATGTTTGGCAACCCCGAAACCACTACGGGTGGTAATGCATTAAAGTTTTACGCATCAGTGCGGTTAGATATCAGGCGCATGGCGCAGATTAAAGACGGAGATGAGGCCGTGGGTAACCGCGTAAAAGTTAAAGTAGTAAAAAATAAAGTAGCACCCCCTTTCCGTGCGGCCGAATTTGACATTGTGTATGGTGAAGGCATTTCAAAAGCCGGTGAAATTATTGATATGGGGGTTGAAATGAATATCATACAAAAGAGCGGGAGCTGGTATAGCTATAATACGGATAAGCTGGGACAAGGCCGGGACTCCGTAAAGCAGTTGCTGATTGATAACCCGGGACTGGCAAATGAAATTGAAGCTAAGATCAGGGAAAAGATCAAGGAATTGCAGTTGGCATCATAATATTCACCTTTTTAATAATGGACGGTTATTAAGGCTGGCCGTTGAAATTCATTTTTCAACGGCTTTTTTAATCTGTGCTTAACAGCTATCAGGTAGTAAAAAATATGACTTATTATTGCAGGGATAAAATTAATAAATGAGTCAGGCTCTTCTTTATCACTAATTGGGTTTTACTTTTCCCACATAAAACAGTATGCATGACAACCTCCCGCATTTTAGGCGCCCGTAAACGCATAGCGTTAGTGGCACATGATAATAAAAAGAAAGACCTTATGGAATGGGCAGAGTTTAACAAGGCTGTATTGGCGCGGCATGAGCTGATCGCTACGGGCACTACAGGAAAACTGCTTGAAGAAAGGTTAGACCGGCCTGTAAAACAGGTACTGAGCGGCCCATTGGGCGGTGATCAGCAAATTGGAGCCATGATTGCCACAGGGGAAGTTGACGTGCTTATCTTTTTTTGGGATCCAATGGAAGCCCAGCCGCACGATCCGGATGTAAAAGCATTGCTCCGCCTGGCGGTGGTTTGGAATATCCCTGCAGCAAGCAACAGAACCAGTTCAGACTTTTTAATGACCTCTCATCTTATGCATGAAGTGTATGAAGCTGTAATACCCGATTACAGCGGTTATATAAAACGAAAGCTATAAAATTTGCGTTCATGCAGGTTACTTTACGCCCCTGGCAAAAAAAAGACCGTTTTCTTTTAGCTGAGCTGGCTAATAATATTAAGATATGGAACAATGTAAGGGACCGGCTGCCGCATCCATATAAAATGCAGCACGCTGCCGCATTTATAAAATATTGCCGGAAGCAGGATCCGCCGCATGTTTTGGCAATTGAGGCCGAAGGGCAGCTTGCCGGATGCATAGGGCTTGAATTACAGGATGACATTTCGCGGATCAGCGCGGAACTGGGCTATTGGATAGGAGAACCATATTGGGGAAAAGGTATTGCAACCGAAGCAATAAAACATATGCTGGAATATACATTTGAAAATTTTCCGGGGCTCGTCCGGCTTTATGCCCGGGTGTTCGAATATAATAAAGCGTCTATGAAGGTGCTGGAGAAAAACGGTTTCCATCTTGAAGCGGTGCAGCAAAAATCGGCAATCAAAAATGATAAGATCACAGACGAATATGTTTGGGTGAAATTCAGATAAACAACACACTGGAATTTCAGGAACAAGGATCAGCTTATCTTTGCAGGTATAAACGATAAATATGCAAAAAATTGAACTGACCAACAAGCAATACAGGCTGCTATTGCAATTGGTATCTTTGGGCATTGATGTTATTGATAATGCGGCTTTAGGAAATGATGAAGAGGAAGAAGATGACGCCGGTGAGGAGGAATCCCCGCTGTTGAACGATGCTGTTGAACTGGAAGATTTTCTTATGGCACAGTCAAAGCGGTTTGGCATAAAAGATATTATCCAGTACGATGCGGATGAAGATTATCTGGAATACAGCGAACCCTTTAGAGAAGAGCAGGAAACAATAGCCCATAGCGCCTATTTAAATAAAACTGCCGAAATTGCCTCGTTCCAGTTAGGGATGCGGGATTATAAAGAAGCGAATGGACCTGATACGCTTGAAAATATAACGCCCCAGGAGGGCGCGGATAAAATAATGTCCTTCTCCATGAAATACCTTAACGAAATATTTGAAAATGGCTTTGATAATTTTTACCTGAACACCGAAGGCCCTGCAAAAATTATCAGTCTGTCTGCTGAATAAAAATAATATGTCTTTCCGGTTACATTCATCATATACGCCTGCCGGCGATCAGCCGGAAGCCATTCGCCAGTTGACAGAGGGCATCCTGGAAGGAGAGGCGGACCAGGTTTTACTGGGCGTTACGGGTTCCGGTAAAACCTTTACCATGGCCAACGTAATACAAAATGTACAGCGCCCCACGCTGGTGCTTACGCATAATAAAACTTTGGTTGCCCAGTTGTATGGTGAGTTTAAACAATTCTTTCCTGAAAATGCAGTGGGATACTTTGTGTCGTATTACGACTATTACCAGCCCGAGGCATACATGCCGGTGAGTGATACCTACATTGAAAAAGATCTTTCCATCAACGAGGAGCTGGATAAGCTGCGCCTGCAGGCTACAGCACAGTTACTGAGCGGAAGGCGTGATATTATTGTAGTGGCTTCGGTAAGCTGCATATATGGTATTGGTAATCCCGCTGAATTTGCGAATGGCATCATCCGCATTCACCAGGGACAGGTGATCAGCCGGCAGGGATTTTTACATGCGTTGGTAAATTCGTTATATAGCCGCAGCCAGGGCGACTTTAACCGGGGAAATTTCAGGGTGAAAGGCGATACGGTAGATATTAACCTGCCCTATATGGACTATGGTTACCGCATCAGCTTTTTTGGAGATGAAATAGAGACCATAGAAACGCTGGAGATCAGCAGCGGCAAACGGATCAGCACGGTAGAAAACGCGGCTATCTTTCCTGCCAACCTTTACCTGGCTCCCAAAGACCAGTTGCAGCAGGTGCTGTATGAAATACAGGATGAAATGGACAGGCAGGTGGAATATTTTAAAAGGGAGGGTAAATACATAGAAGCGCAACGCCTGAGCGAGCGGGTGAATTATGATGTGGAGATGATCCGTGAGCTGGGCTATTGTAACGGGGTTGAAAATTATTCCAGGTTTTTTGACCGGCGGGCGCCGGGTACGCGGCCATTCTGTTTGATAGATTATTTTCCTGAGGATTTTTTGTGCGTCATTGACGAAAGCCATCAAACCGTTCCGCAGATCAGCGGCATGTATGGCGGCGACAGGAGCCGGAAATTAGTACTGGTTGATTATGGCTTCCGGCTTCCATCGGCAATGGATAACCGCCCGCTGAACTTTCATGAATTTGAATCTATGCTGAACCAAACGGTATATGTATCGGCCACACCGGGCGATTATGAGCTGGAAAAAACCGGTGGTGTGGTGGTAGAGCAGGTGGTACGGCCTACCGGGTTGCTTGATCCTCCCATTGAAATACGGCCAAGCGTGAACCAGATAGATGACCTCTTAGATGAAATAGATAAAAGGATAACAAAGGGCGACCGGGTGCTGGTAACTACCTTAACCAAACGCATGGCCGAAGAGATGGATAAATACCTCCATCGCATCAATGTGAAATCCAAATATATACACAGTGAAGTAGATACCCTGGAGCGGGTAGAAATATTGCGCCAGTTACGGCTTGGGGAAATAGATGTGCTGGTGGGGGTTAACCTGCTGCGTGAGGGGCTTGATCTGCCGGAAGTATCGCTGGTAGCCATATTGGATGCTGATAAGGAAGGTTTTTTGCGTAATGAAAAATCACTGACCCAAACGGCGGGACGTGCGGCGAGAAACGTAGACGGGCTGGTTATTTTTTATGCGGATAAGATGACGGAAAGCATGCAGCGTACCATTGATGAAACGGATCGTCGCCGGGAAAAACAGGTCGCTTATAATATTGAGCATCATATTACTCCAGCAACCGTAATAAAATCAAAGGAGCAGGTATTTGCGCAAACATCGGTGCTGGATATTAAGGGCTATGATGTAAACAAGCCTTATGCAGTGGCCCCCGATGAAGACCTGGTAACTGTTGCCGCGGAAGACCAGGAAACCTATCACACCGTTCCGCAAATGGAAAAAGCCATCTCAAAAATTAAAAAAGAAATGGAAAAGGCTGCCAGAGACCTCGACTTCATGGAAGCCGCCCGGTTAAGGGATGAAATGTTTACCATGCAGAAGAAGCTGGATGAGATGAAGAAAGGCTATTGATCCGGTGCAGGTTGGCGAACTGCGGATAATAGCGTTTCGTTTCGCCCGGCATACCGGGGTTAGTTATAACGTGTACATCCTTTTGCCATGTATCGTTTCAAACGCCGGGTTGATGGGATACGAAAATGAGTTGTCGCATGGCTTTGTTCCCTGTTTTTCATTTGGACTGACAGACGCGGCGCGCAAATAATTCCAATTCTTAAAAATATCCTTTAAAAGTTTGTGGCTGAAGCTGACAAAAACTTTCATACTTACCATGCTTCATAAAAAATTGAGGGACTGAGGCAAAATCAAAAACACGATACAGATAGAAGTTGCTTTCTTTTAAGGTAGCAAAACTTAATTCGGTTTTTGTTAAAAAAATAGGTGTTTCTTTTGAAAGTTTTGTGGTTTTTACCTCTATATATCTATCTGATCCGTTATTGTTTTTTGAAAGGATATCAAATCCTGCACCATCATCTTTATCTTTTGCTATCCATTCCACTTTATCAGCAAAGCTTTCTTTGCCTGCCATTGTTAAACGCCATTTTTCATATTCAATTACCAACTCTTCTCCAGCAGAGCCAAGGGATCGGTTATTTTGCTCCTTTTCAAGATAATTGATCTTCATTGCCATGTAAGTTGGCTCATCTTCTTTTACTTGGGATATTACATCTTCTTCATTTAAAAAATTCTTGAAATCAAAACCTCTATATGGTTGAGTTGTAATTACATCATTAGAGAATCGTTCGAACTCCTTTTCAAGGGAGATTTGATTTTCATTTATAAAATGTTTTATTTCTTCAACTAAAGTTTGCTGAAAATTAAACCGTGGTTTATACCCTTTGATAAAGGGAAGTCCCATATTTATTAATGCAGCACTTATGTTTTGATGTTTAAATTCAACAGAGCCTTTTGTCCTTTCATTTAAAAATGGAATGAGAGAGGCCCTGTGTTCGGATTTATTATAATTTTGGCGTGACAGTTCGAGGAGGAGCATCTCAAAATAATCCTTCACTATTAACCTAACTTCATCTTTTGACCAAGCCATAAAAATTATTCCTTTAAACCATAATGAAATAATCAGAACCTACAAATTTCCTAATCACAACCAATTAATTTTTAGCAAACTCATTAGCTTGGGCGAAAGTTACAAATTTCGCCATTGCTTAATTTTAAATATTGTAAAATGGTTTATTGAATCAATGTATTCCGGAGGAAAATTTACTCCCCATTTAACGTCCTTATGCATGTATTCAAATTCTTGTGCCCATTCAATAAATTGGCAAATCATTTTTCTGCTATCGGCCGTTTCATAATTCTCCTTAGAGGCAATATAAGCGATGTCTGCTACAGCTTCGCATAATGAATATGTTTTGCCATTCATACCTTAAAGTTTTTATGTACACGAATTGTTGCTTTTATATCAATGCGGTAATATCATCTTCTGTCTGGCGAAGGCACCAAACGGTGCGTCCATTCAATATTTGTATTCCCATTTTTTTGCATTTGCAATCACCGAAAGAAAATGATCAATTGTTTCATCTTGCGTGGGGTCACTTTGGGTTTCCTCAACCTCTTCGAATTCGTGCCAATCATGATCAATCTCAGCGTCCGGAAAATATTCTTTGAAGTGCATATCCGGTAATGCCCAATCTTTCGCAACAAACCATTGCCCACTAATCAAATGTTGCTTTATTGCTTGATAAATATACAGAACGTTAATTGCATTAGGATTTGAAAAGATTACCTCATTATATTGTTTATAATTCGAGCCATCTCGATAGAGGTAACTGAATTTGATATTCATGGTTTAAAAAAATTACTTTTCAAAAGGCAATTTGCAATACAGGTTAATTGCCAATATTAATTCATCTCTCGTCCATAATTTTTGGACTTCTTTCATGTGTTTTTAAATTACTCCCCACAATTTAAAGTAATATTCATCATCTTCCCCGAAGTAAAAAAGCCGGCAATTTCCTTACATCCAGGCTATAATGAGAACAAGTAAGTGACTGAACATTCCTTATTAATATTTCACTTTGTTAGTATGCGGCTATTAATGTTTCTGCGGGGATATCCAGTTTATCATGCAATTCCCGGATCATATTGAGCGAGAGTTTTCTGCGGCCACTCAGTATTTCCGATTTGCGGCTGCGTCCACCCAAAATGCTGGTCAGCTCTTTTTCATCTGTCCCCATTTGCTCCAGCCGGAATTTAATGGCTTCTATAGGATGGGGCGGCGGTATGGGATAATGCTTTTTTTCATAAGACTCCACCAGTATGGAAAGCACCTCCAGGTCATCGGAGCGTTTGCTTCCGGCTTTAAGCTCTTTTTGCATCAGTTCATATATACGCTGCAGGGCTGCTTCGTATTCCTTATTTGTTTTAATGGGTTTTAACATACGCTATATTTTTAGCATCAATTTTATCATAAGCCTTATGCGTTCCTGTCCAATATAATAAGGGGCTGTTTCAAAAGTAATATTTTGCCACGAAGGCACGAAAACACGAAGAAAATAAAACCTGAAGACCAGGACTTTGTGCTTGTGCCTTAGTAGCAGATCTTCTATACCGGTCCTTTTGAGACAGCCTCTTATGAAGCACTTTTCTTTAATAGATTGAGCAGTTTTTCCCGTTTGGTGGGCTTTGGTGCGTATTCCCACACTTTAATAATTTCCCATTCATTTTTTTAATGCCACAAGGGATTTGGCATCGTTGGCCCTGATGATACAGAGCATTTTATCCGCAAAAAAAAATTGCGAAACAGAGCAGTACAGGCAATAATTCCCTTCCCGCTTTCCATCAATAGCGGAAAAATGATATATTTATTGTATGGTTACCATTGCACTCTACAATTTGAAAGGAGGCGTAGGCAAAACAGCTTCCTGTGTAAATTTTGCTTATTTGGCCGCGCAGGACGGTTATAAAACCCTCCTTTGGGATATTGATCCGCAGGGTTCCGCCAGCTTTTACTACCAGTCTAAACCCAAACACAAGGGCGGCATCAAAAAGCTGATTGAAAAAGATGCTGATCTCGAAGAAGCGATCATGGCTACGGATTATGAAAACTTAGATATTATCCCGGCCGATCTTTCCGCTAAAAGTTTTGATGTGATCCTGGAAGAAATGAAGTCTTCTAAAAAGAGGCTGAAAAGCATTCTCCAGCCATTGAATAAAGTATATGATTTTGTTTTTATAGATTGTCCGCCCGGGTTTTCTGTGTTATCGGAAAATATTTTTAATGCCGCGGATATTGTATTGATGCCGGTAATACCCACTACGCTTTCTATCCGTACCTACAATATGGTAAAGGATTATTTTAAAGAAAAGAATATTGAATTGTCGAAAATGATGTGCTTTTTTACAATGGCCGACCTGAGAAAGAATATGCATAATGAGATCATGGAGACCCTGTATAAGGACAAAAAGTTTTTTGAGAACTATATCCCTTACCTTTCGGACGTAGAAAAAATGGGCATACACAAAGCGCCTATTGAAACATACGCCCGGTCGGGTTATGCGGCGCAATGTTACAGGGATCTGTGGACGGAAATCAAAGAAGGCGTGCTGGAATGAGCGCAGGAGCAGTGATTGGAATGTTTAAAGGATTAGCTTGCGCTAACACAATAATAATCGTATGAAGAGAGAACTCACTTCATGGTACAGCCACGCGCTGGGAAAAGAAATGCCTGTTGTTACATACGGTCATTACGGATTTGTCTTATTGCTGGTGCCCACCGCGGCAGCCGATTACTTAGAGTATGAGCGTTTTCAGTTGATTGATGCTATTGCCCCTTTTATAAATGAAGGAAAAGTAAAAGTGTTTTCCATTAACAGCATGAATAATGAGAGCTGGCTGAACAGGGATATGGAAGGAGCGCATAAAGGCATACGGCACAACCAGTTCAACGAGTATGTTTTTAATGAAGTGATTCCATTTATTAAAAATCATACTTCATGGGAAACACCGGTAATCATAAGCGGCGCATCTTTCGGCGCCCTGCATTCCATGAACCTCTTCCTGAAACGTCCTGATCTTTTTAACGGAACCATCGCCATGAGCGGTGTATATGATCTTACGGAATACAGCAACGGGTATTATGATGAACAGGTATACTACAATTCCCCCATACATTATATACCCAATCTTACAGACGACTGGTATCTCAGCCGTATAAGGGAAGGTAAAATTATTATCGCTACGGGCAGCGGCGCCTATGAAGACCCGCAGGCCAACCGGCGGTTTTCGGGTGTGCTGCACGATAAGGGAATACCGCATGAGCTGGATATATGGGGTGAAGACATTTCACACGATTGGCCCACCTGGCGTAAGATGCTCCCGCATTTTTTGGGAACAAGGTTTTAGGAGGAAGCGCTGAGCGTTTAAATAACCAAATCACAAGAACCAAACTTGCCGGCAGGCAGGCCTGTCCGCCGGGGCGGATAAATTTCAAATCCGAAGCCGGAAATCCTAAATCCGAAGCGAAATACAACCATAAACTACAAACCATAAATAATAAACGATAAGCCCGGGTTGCAACGAATTTCCCATGAACCCTGCAACCTGAAACATGTAACCTGCATAAATCTCAAATCTCAAATCCAAAACAATTACCTTAGCGGCATGAGTAAAAGGTTATTTCTTTTAGATGCTATGGCGCTGGTTTTCCGCGCTTATTATGCATTGATCCGTAATCCGCGCATTACGTCGAAGGGGCGTAATACCAATGCCCAGTTTGGGTTTACCAATACACTGGTGGAGCTGATCAACAACCAAAAGCCATCTCACATGGCCGTGTGTTTTGATACGCACGCCCCCACGGAACGCCATACTGATTTTGCGGACTATAAAGCCAACCGCCAGGAAGCGCCTGAAGATCTGCTAAGCGCTTTACCCGACATTAAACGTATTATACAGGGGTTCAATATTCCCGTAATTGAGCTCGATGGGTATGAAGCGGATGATATTATCGGCACGTTAAGCATACAGGCGGCCAATACGGGGTACGAAGTATTTATGGTAACGCCCGATAAAGATTACGGACAGTTGGTTAGCGATAAAATAAAAATTTATAAGCCCGGTTACCAGGGCGGTGATGTGGAAATAATGGGACCGGAGGAAATATGTACCAAATGGAATATCAAAACGGTGGATCAGGTAATAGATGTATTGGGGTTGATGGGGGATGCGGTAGACAACATTCCGGGTATTGCAGGTGTGGGTGAAAAAACAGCGGCTAAATTACTGGCTGAATACGGAACCTTAGAAAATATCCTTGAGAATGCCGGTGGCATAAAAGGTGCGCTGGGGGAAAAGATAAGAAACGGAAAAGATGCGGCCATACTGAGTAAAAAGCTGGCTACTATTATAACGAGTGTGCCGGTCACTTTTCACGAAGCCGATTTTAAATTAAAAGACTGGAACCGGGAACTGCTAATGGACGTATTTACGAGCCTGGAGTTCCGCAGCATAGCGCAAAGGATTTTGGGAGAAGCATTGCCTGTTGCCGCCAGGAACGGGCGTGAGAAAAATACAACAGGGGTTGTACAAACCGACCTGTTCCGAAATACAGAGGTGCAGGCTGTTGCAGCAAGTACGCCTCCTGAAAAAAAATCAACAGATGACGAAGCGGTTTCTACGGACGCTTTGCCCGAAGGAAAGAATATTCATAACACGCCGCATTCCTATACTGCCATAAAAGAGGAGCAGGAGTTGGAAGCCTTTGTACAAAAGTTATTAGTGCAGCGCGAAATATGTTTCGATACGGAAACAACGGGACTGGATGCAAATGATACGGAACTTGTTGGATTGAGCTTTTCGTGGATACCCGGTGAGGCCTGGTATATTCCCTGCCCGCCCGAAAGGGAAAAAACACTGGCTGTACTTAATCATTTCCAGCCTTTGTTTTCCAAAAAGGATATCACATGGATAGGGCAGAACATTAAGTTCGATATGCTGGTCTTAAAATGGTATGGGATAGAAATAGAGGGCGGGCTGTTTGATACCATGCTGGCGCATTATGTAATTGAGCCCGATGGAAAGCGGGGCATGGATTTACTGAGCGCGCAGTATCTGGGTTATGAACCGGTGCACATTGAAGAGCTGATCGGGAAAAAAGGTAAGCAGCAGGGCAATATGCGGGATGTTGAGTTGGAAAAGATAACGGAGTATGCCGCTGAAGACGCAGACATCACCCTGCAGTTGAAACTGGCGCTGGAGCCCGAACTGAAAGCGAAAGAAGTAGATAAGGTTTTTTATGAAGTAGAAAATCCGCTGGTAAAAGTGCTTGCCGCTATGGAGTTTGAAGGCGTAAGGATTGATGCGGATTTTTTAAACCAATATGCTGCCCAACTGGAAAAAGAAGCGAAGCAGGCAGAAGAAAATGTATACCAGCAGTCCGGCGTTCGGTTTAACCTGGCTTCCCCAAAACAATTGGGAGAAGTGCTTTTTGAAAAGCTGCGGTTAGATCCCAAAGCCAAAAAAACAAAAACAGGACAATATGCCACGGGTGAAGATGTGTTACTGAAGCTGGCGCAAAGCAGTAAGATTGTAGAAGATATTTTAGCTTACCGCGAGCTGACCAAACTGAAATCCACCTACGTAGACGCTTTGCCGCAATTGGTTAACCGCAAAACAGGCAGGGTGCACACTACCTACGCCCAGGCAGTGGCCGTTACCGGGAGGCTGGCGAGCAATAATCCCAATTTGCAGAACATACCCGTAAGAACAGCCAGGGGCAGGGAGATCAGGAAGGCCTTTGTGCCGCGGGATGACCGGCATATATTGCTTTCTGCCGATTACTCGCAGATTGAGCTGCGCATTGTGGCGGCTATTAGCGGCGATCCTGCCATGTGTGATGCATTCCGGCATGGTAAAGATATTCATGCGGCTACAGCGGCAAAAGTATATAGCGTTGAAGAGCTTGCGGTAACCAAGGAGCAGCGGTATAAAGCCAAAAGTGTAAACTTTGGTATCATTTACGGGCAGGGTGCATTTGGGCTGGCAGATAACCTGGGTATCAGCCGTACCGAAGCAAAGGAGATCATTGACAATTATAAAAGAGAGTTTGCAGGCATTACCAGGTATATGGATGATACCATCAATTTTGCCCGCGAAAACGGTTACGTACAAACGCTGATGGGACGTAAGCGCTGGCTGCGGGATATCAATTCGGCTAATTTTACCGTGCGCAGCTTTGCCGAGCGAAACGCCATTAATTCGCCTATACAGGGCAGCGCGGCGGATATGATCAAGCTCGCCATGCAAAAAGTGTATGCCGCAATTAAAAAAGAAAAGATGCAGAGCAGGATGATCCTGCAGGTACATGATGAACTGATCTTTGACGCGCTGAGGGAAGAAGCCGCTGAATTAAAGGCAATGATCATTGACTCCATGCAAACCGCTATGATCCTGCCCAACGATGTGCCCGTTGTGGCGGAAATAGGCGAAGGAGAGAACTGGCTGGAAGCGCATTAACGTTTAATAATGCATCAACTGCTGAACATACTGGTGCAGACGGGATTTGGCAAGAAAGTTCTTTTCAAGCTCAGCATTAAAAGGTACGGGTGTATCCAAAGAAGCGCAGCGCATAACGGGGGCATCCAGCAGGGAAAAGCAATTTTCCTGAATCCAGGCGCTGATCTCCGCCCCTATGCCACCCATTAAAGTATCTTCATGCAAGATGAGTATCCTGCCGGTGCGTGAAACGGAATCGCGGATGGCATCGTAATCCAAGGGCAGCAGGGTGCGCAGATCAAGGATGTCGAACGATGTATCCATATGTTGGGCGGCATATTCCAGCGCCCAGTGTACGCCTGCCCCGTAGGTTATGATGGAAATGTCTTCGCCTTCTTCCACCCACCGCGCTTTACCGATCGGTATTTCATAGTTTTCTTCCGGCACCGGTCCGCTTATGCTGCGGTATAGTGCTTTGTGCTCAAAGAACATCACGGGGTTAAGATCATTCACCGCCGCTATCAATAATCCTTTTGCATCCATGGCATTGGAAGGATACACTACTTTTAAACCGGGTGTATGCACAAACCAGGCTTCATTGCTTTGCGAATGAAAGGGCCCTGCGCCCACACCCGCACCCGTAGGCATCCGGATCACCACGTCGGCATTCTGCCCCCAGCGGTAATGTATTTTAGCCAGGTTATTTACGATCTGGTTAAACCCTGCCGTTACAAAATCGGCGAACTGCATTTCCACAATGCTTTTGAATCCTTCAATGCTCAATCCTAATGCGGCGCCTATAACCCCGCTTTCACATAAGGGTGTGTTGCGCACCCGGTCTTTACCAAATTTATTCAGTAAGCCTTCTGTTACTTTAAAGGCGCCTCCGTATGCTGCAATGTCCTGCCCCATCAGGATAAGGTTATCATGGGTGAGCATGCTCTGGTATATGCCCTCGGAAATGGCATCTACGAACCGCTTTTCCCGTACATTAAAGCGGGCGTTTTCAAGCGCTGCATCGTTGTCTATAATGGCTGTGGTAAAACCTCCGAATGTTATCCGTTCTGCATACACATCATCCACCTCTTCCTGCGTTGACGGAACAATAGCGGTATGGGCAAATCCTTTTTCTGTTTCGGCATCAATGTAGGTTTTGAATTCCGTTTTGATGCTTTCAATATCGGTGGTGGTTAATATGTTTTCCTGCAGCAGCCATTGTTCAAAATTATGCACGGGATCTTTAGGTTCCCACGTTGCAAATAATGCTTCCGGTATATATTTTGTACCGCTTGCTTCTTCATGGCCACGCATACGAAAGGTCATGCATTCCACCAGGTAAGGTTTCTGACGCTCAATGCAGTATTCCCTTACTCCCTTTATCGTATCGTATACGGTAAGAATATTGTTACCGTCAATCTGGATCCCTTCCATGCCATAGCCTTTCGCTTTGCCGGCAATGCTTTCGCACCTGAATTGTTCCTGCACCGGTGTGCTTAGTGCGTACCCGTTGTTTTCGACTAAAAAAATAACAGGGAGGTCCCATACGGCTGCAATATTCAATGCTTCATGAAAATCGCCTTCGCTGGTAGCGCCTTCGCCACAAAAAGCAAGCACTGCTTTATTTTCTTTTCTTAATTGATATGCCAGTGCTACTCCATCTGCTACAGCCATCTGCGGCCCAAGGTGGGAGATCATTCCGCAGATGTGGTGTTCCCTGCTGCCGAAATGAAAACTTCTTTCCCTGCCTTTGCTATAGCCGTTTTTTGCACCCTGCCATTGCATCAAAAGTTTGCTCAGTGGCATATTACGCGTAGTAAACACACCCAGGTTACGGTGCAAGGGCATGATCCATTCATCCTTTTCCATAGCCAGGGCAGCGCCCACGGCAATGGCTTCCTGCCCTATACCGCTGAACCATTTGCTGATTTTGCCCTGCCGTAATAACAGCAGCATTTTTTCCTCTATCATGCGGGGAAGCAATAAAGACCTGTAGAACTGTTCTAACTGAGTTGCCGTAAAGTTCTTTTGAGCAAAACGCATATACAAACCTATTGGTTTTTTGAAATATGCCGGTTTATCAAAATGTTGTTTCTGCTTTTTAATGGCTTTACGTTTAGTGGTAAACGTAATTTGCATGGGCATTATGATATTACCTGCATATGTATTTTATTGCTTTACTCGCTTTTGCTGCTGAGCAGCAATGAAGAAACAACAGAAAGCAGCAAGCCGAACAATAATGCCCACCAGAACCCGTCAATCGTAATGCCGTCCACCACTTTGGCTGCAAGCAGCACCATGAGGGCATTGATAACGAATAAAAAAAGTCCGAGCGTTATAATAGTCAGGGGAATGGTAAGGATAACCAGCAGCGGCCGGATAATGAGATTAACAATGGCCAGCACCAGTGCAAAAATCAATGCGGTCCAGTACGAATCAATGTGAATGCCTTTCAGCAGGTAGGCCAGCCCATAGGCTACCGCCGCGGTTACTAATAGCCGGATAATAAAATTCATAATGACAATTTTAGCAAAATGTACGAAAAATATGTCAGCATTGCTGATGCTGCACTGCTATTTTCTTTTTGTAACTTACCTGTAAATTTACAGTCATGTCAAAATCAGGAAAAATAGTACTGGGCGTACTGAGTTTTTTACCTTTCGTTTTTCTGCTCGGCTATTTTGTATGGTTCATTGGTCTCTTTGTACATATGATAGGAACTGCAGGTTTTGGTAATGCAAATCCCGGTGAAATGCCTGATTATTTTTTAGGTAACATGATCCGGATAATCATTCTGGCTGCACTGATGGGGATATTTTCTTTTGGACTGCTCATTTATTATATAGTGCATGTAGTTAATAATAAAACGATAGATAGTAATGAAAGGCTGATCTGGATCTTTGTTTTCATATTCGCAAATATGATAGGATTTCCCATTTACTGGTATATGCGTATCTGGCGTGAGGCGTGAGGTATAAGGTATAAGGTATAAGGTATGAGGTATGAGGTATGAGGTATGAGGTATGAAGGTGTGAGGCATGGGGACTTCTTTCAGGGTGTTCACAACTTACCACTTACCACTTTTACCACTCACCACAAACAACTGCCCCGCAATATTATCTTGCAGGGCAGGTTTGTTTCAACTTCAACCTTTCCTATTGAAACGATCTTTCGGGTATGTGATTTATTAACGGCCGGAAAGAAAATGAAAAGGGCTGTGCAGATCTTCCCGGGCCCCGGCTTTTACTACTTTTTCTGTTTTACCGTTATCTATGGAAACCGAAGTTTTTCTTTCCGGAACCGCTGCAGGAGGTGGTGCAGGCGACCTGGGGGGAGCGGGCTTTTTCCCTTTTTCAATGAGGATGGAATCGCCTTCCTTTTTGTAGCGGTAAGTGCCCCTGCCACTATCCATTTCGCCTTCTGCCTCTATTTCTACACTATTGTCATCTGCTTTGAACCTGAATTTTCCGCTTTTCAGCTTCCCTTTATCTTCTTCATTCCTATCCATTCTTTCCAGTCCCTCCGCAGTCATAATATACTGCACATTATTTCTCCATGAATAAGCGTTGTCCCATCTTTCATCCCAGTCAATGTTCCATCTTCTTCTGCGGTCAATATTAATATCAAACCAGTCGAACCAGTCTACACTCCTGTCTATCATTATTTTTTTACCAACCGGTACTTCAACTACCAGCATCACCTGCTGATTGCGGAATTTATCTTCCTTAGATATGGGAAATCCTTTTGGCAAAACGATCACGCTGTCATTTTGTGTTAAAGGGAAATGTACATTGCCTGCATTTTTTTCGGCTATTGCCGGGGTGTTGCCTCTTGCAAGTTTTACCAGTTGAATATGATAGGAAGAGTCGCCGCTTTTTACCACTTTTACCCTAACGGTATTCAGCAGCATGCTGTCTTCATTCATAGATAGAAAAGGAAGCTCTCCGTCAAACCATTCGCTGCTATAGTATCTTATCTTTCCGTCAGATACTTTTACAATCATATTTCCGGTTGATGGCTGCGTAATGCTAACCTGCTCCGTGGCGCTTGTTTTTGTTCTGAAGTTCCGGCTGATCATTCCTATAAGCACAAACACACTAACCAGTCCAATTATCCAAAGGCTTCCAAAAGCATAACCCAGGTAAGGATTTCCTGATTTTACCCGCATCATGCGCCTGGCGATCCATACTATAAAAGCAATGATAGGAACACCAATGAACATCGTTAACACACTCCATACCAAAAAGTTTTCCCAAAACCCTTCTAATAAGAAGTTCTTCAGGGGAAATATTCCGATACCGCTGTACAGCAGGGCAATTAAAGCGATGAGCAATGCAAAAGCTACTATACCGGCAATGAACAGAAAGAAGGCTTTAAACAACACGCCTATCGCGTTCCCTATTCCCGTTCCCGCTTTTTGAGCAAGGGGTCCTACCTCCGATGCAAACGCCTGTGTTTTCTGCTGTATGGTGCTGCTCATCTCCTGTCCCACATCTTTAGCCTTTTCTTTAAATTCAGCGCCCATTTTTTCACCACGGCCTTTTACATTCTGCAGTTCTTCCTGTACCGTATTCTTAATACTTTCCAGGTCAATCTTTTCACCACGCATTTCTAATTTCTCACTGGCGGTAACTGCACGGGGTAAAACGATCCAAAGGATAATATACGTAATGAAGAAGGTACCGCCTAGCCCGCTAAATGCCACCCAGGGGGCCTTCCAGTGCCACCAGAAACCGCTGAACAAATTAGGAAGTAAGCTCAGCATAAAAGGCAAAAGAAATAGCAACCGTGGGATCCATGAATCTATATTAAAATAAGCAGCCAGCCCTCCTGCCACACCGCCTACCATTTTGTTATCCGGGTCGCGGTAAAGCCGTTTGCGCACATTGGTTTGCAATGGCTTTGAAGGTAATATGATCCATAAAATGATATACAATAAAAAACCAAAACCAAACCCGCCGAAAGCAATGAGCGCAAAAATAATACGTACCACTGCCGGATCAATTCTCAGGTAATTGGCTACCCCGGCACATACGCCACCCAGTACCCTGTCGTTCTCTGCACGGTAAAGCCGGCGTGGTGCAGGGGCAGGTTCAGGTATAGCCGATTGCGTATAATTGCCCGTACCCGCATTTGTTGCTGTGCCCGAAGCATATGCAGCTTCTTCCTGCTCAAAATCTTCGGGTCTGCCCATACTTGCCATTACCACGTTCACATCTTCATCGGTAATACAAACCGAACCCTTCTTTAGTTTTTCATCAAACAACTCCGCAATACGGTTCTCAATATCATTGATGATCTCATCTTTACCCTCTTCATTGGCGAAATAGCGGCGCAGGCTTTCTACATACTGCTTCAACGTTTCATAAGCCGTTTCTTCAATGGGTATCACCCTTCCCTGAAAGTTTATATTTATTACCTTTTTCATGATCAGTTCAATTTTTATTGGTTGAAGTTGTTGGGGTTTGTAGCAATAGCCTGTTCATTTTGTGTTAACGCATGTACCGCATTTGCCAGTTCATTCCATGTTGCCTGTAGCTCAGCGTAAAACCCCGCCCCTTTATCAGTTAGTGAAAAATATTTCCTGGGAGGTCCTCCCGTGCTCTCTACCCAGCGATAGGTAAGCAGGTCTGCATTTTTCAATCGCGTTAATAAGGGGTAAAGTGTTCCTTCCAGAATATTAAGGTTGGCCCTTTTCATTTCCTCTATAATATCACTCGGATATACCTCTCCACGCTTAATTATAGACAGGATACAAAATTCCAGTACCCCTTTCCTCATCTGGCTCTGCGTGTTCTCGATATTCATAATCTCAGGGATTTTTCCTGCTTTTCCGGCCGGGCAAAGCAGAACGTTAACAAATTTGTTGTACCAATCTTTACCGCCACATGCTTTTATTCATCTATAAGTACTTCTATCCTTTTATGCCTGATCAGCTATTTATGGCGATTTTGCTATCTTCCGGAACAAAGATAAATACTTATTTAATACTATGCAATACATAGTACCATTTTATTTTTAGTAGTTGGTAGTGGATAGATTGCTTGAATAGATTCAAACTCAATACAGATAAGGATTTGAAAGACTTTTCAGCTAAGAAAGTTTTTATCGCTTAAAAGATAAATGGTTTTTTTTGATGACAGGCGGTACGGTTTTGAAGGTTGGCCTGCATAATCTTTTATACTTTTAAGCTTTAACAGGCATAGCGCATTGCTATTTAACAAATAAACGATCATGAAACGGTTCTCCCTGAAACATCCGCTCTTTTTTGTAGTAATCATTTTTGCCTTTTATACGGGATATGGTCAAACCATAGCATATACTGCAGCTAATGGCCATGCACATAACGACTACGAGCACAATATTCCTTTTATACAGGCTTATCATCTTGGTTTTGGCTCTATTGAAGCAGACGTGATACTGGAAAATGACAGCCTGTATGTAGGGCATAACCACAGTGATATTTTTTCAAAACCCCTCTTTTTTGAGCGGGATTATATAGAACCGCTGTACAAAGCTTTACAGGTGCAAAAAGATACTACCCGGAAAGTGATTTTACTGATAGATCTTAAAACCGAAGCGTTAGTTACACTCAAAAAAGTAATGGCTATTATAGAAAAATATCCCTTACTAACAGAAACTACTGCTGTACAGTTCGTCATTACAGGCAACCAGCCTTCGCCATCTGCTTTTGATCAATACCCCGCGTATATTTATTTTGATGGTAATATCAATAACCCGGAGCATATTCAACACATTAGCCGTATAGCCATATTCAGTGATAATTTCAGGAAGTATTCCAAGTGGAATGGCAAAGGAGATATTCCGGTGAGGGAAAAAAAGGAACTGACTACCGTTATTGAAAAAGCACATGGCTTACATAAACGGATCCGTTTCTGGGGTTGCCCGGATAATCCGCATACCTGGCAGGTATTTATGCAGATGCAGGTGGATTATATCAATACCGATCATATTGAACAGCTTGCCACATTTTTTAAAAAGCATTCCACAGCAATCATTCCTGCAGGCAGGCAATAGCCCGCTTGTGCAAAGCTTTATTGCGGGCTGTATTTGATACAAACAGAAAACAGAAAATAAAAGATAGCACATACCGTTAACAGCTAGTTTTAATTGTATTTACCTAATTTCGCAGCCACAATTGAGTAATGAAGCGTGCGAGGTAAAATAGTTTAAGCTACTGGAATTATGAGCATACAAAAACCCGGATCCTTTCTGATCGCTCTTGGAATGATCTTTTTCTCCTCCGTTGCTGGCGCACAAAACGGAAAAACATATCCTAAAAGCGAATGGTATCTTTCGTGGGGATACAACACCGAATGGTATACCCGCAGTAATGTGCATATTAATCAGCCCGAATTAGGCAACGATTATACCTTTAACCGTATTAAAGGACATGATAAGAAAGGCTGGGATCACGGGCTGCTGCGCAAAGCTATTTCCATACCACAATACAACTACAGGCTGGGCTATTTTTTTAATCCTCAAAAAGGCTGGGGCGTGGAGATTAATTTTGATCATACCAAATTTATTTTTGAAGATGGCCAGGATGCCTCCATTACAGGAAAACGCAATGGAAAAGCTATAGATACTACGGTGCGGTTTTCAAAAGACGATGGCTTTTATTATTACCTGAACAACGGGGCTAATTTTTTGTTGTTCAACCTGGTAAAAAGATCTGAGCTCATTTCTACTAAAGACGGTAAGCTGAAATTAGATTTTTTGGGTAAAGCGGGTATAGGCCCTGTGATCCCGCACGTAGAGAACAGTTTTTTTGGCGAGGCAAATAAACCTAACTTCCAGTTAGGCGGATGGAATGTGGGCCTGGAAGCAACGGTTAAAGCCACTTTCTTTACATATGCTTTCATAGAGTATGCTAACAAGTTGGATTATGCCCGTTATTCCAATCTCAAAATTTATAAAGGAACCGCAAAGCATGCTTTTGGTACATACGAAATGATACTGAGCGTTGGGGTGAATTTACCTGTGGGTAAGCGCGCCGCTTTATAATCTGCCCATTCGTTTTATCAGGTGTTTGCGGTTGTAATTAAACAGTATGCGTATTATCTCCTATAACGTTAATGGCATCAGGGCGGCAATTAAAAAGGGGTTTTTAGACTGGCTGAAAACCGATCCTGCCGATATTATTTGTGTGCAGGAAACCAAGGCCTTGAGGGAAAATATAGATCATGCCCAATTTAATGAGCTGGGCTATTACGACTACTGGTTCAGTGCGCAAAAGAAAGGGTACAGTGGCGTGGCCGTCTTCACCAAAATAAAGCCCGATTATGTGGAATATGGTACGCAGCATAAAGTAAGTGATGATGAGGGAAGAGTTTTGCAGCTCGATTTTGGTGATATCCGGATCATCAACGCCTATTTTCCTTCCGGAACGAGCGGAGAGGAAAGGCAACATTTTAAGTATGCGTGGTTAGAGGAGTTTTTTGTTTATCTCGGCAGGCTGCGCGTACAATACCCGAAATTGATTTTGTGCGGCGACTATAATATCGCTCACAAAGAGATAGACATTCATGATCCGAAAGGCAATAAAAAATCATCCGGATTTTTGCCTGAAGAGCGGGCATGGATGGATGGTTTTTTTGACCGGCAATGGATAGACACTTTCCGCGTCTTTCATCCGGAGCCCCATCGCTATAGCTGGTGGAGCCAGCGTTTTCCCGCTGTTCGTTTAAACAATAAAGGCTGGCGCATTGATTATATAAATGTAACAGAAGGCATGAAAGATCAGTTAGTTGCTGCTGAAATATACCCGGATGTAAAACACAGCGATCACTGCCCGGTATACTTAGAAATAAAGATTTAAGATGATCGTATATAACATTACTACAAAAATTATTCCCCATATTGAAAAGCAATGGTTGCAATGGCAAACGCATGAGCATATTCCCGAAATAATGGCCACAGGCTTGTTTGATTCCTTTAAGAAGTACCGCTTACTTGACCAGGACGATACAGAAGGTATAACCTTTACTATTCAGTATTTCACTTCCTCCCGGCAGCGGTACGAGCAGTATATGGACAGGTTTGCTGCTTCCCTGCAAAAAAAAGCGATAGCAAAATGGGGTGATCAATGTATCGCCTTCCGAACGGTTATGCAGCTTGTGAACTAATTGTGGAAAAGAATTAAAAAGAATTTGAAGCATTGAAATTTATTGTAAATTCCCCTAAAACCCTTAATGCACAAGCATTTCAGCCATTTTGGCGTGAAACACAGTTCCAGCAGGGCTTTGCGTTTATTTTATGGTTTTATTCCCATTTTGCAGGCATTGGCTTTTCCCGTATAATCCTTATCCCATGCGGGTTCGGAAAGGAAACGGCGTGCGTAATAAAAATTCAAAAAAATTTTGTTGGATGCAAAAAGCATCTATATTTGTTTTTCCTAAATAAATTCTAAAACGCTCTATCATGAACAAAGCTGAATTAATCGCAAAGATTGCAGATGATGCAGGCATCACAAAAACACAGGCTAACGAATCATTGGATTCTTTTATTGAAGCGGTTACCAAAACCCTGAAAGGCGGTGGTAAAGTAACCCTTGTTGGCTTCGGTACTTTCTCTGTTTCCAAACGTGCTGCACGTAATGGCCGCAACCCGCAAACTGGCGCTGTTATTAAGATCAAAGCTAAAAAAGTTGCCCGCTTTAAAGCTGGTAAAGAATTATCTGCAAAGTTGTAATTCCAGCCTTTAGAACATTATAAGCAGGATGCACCGGTTGTATCTTGCTTTTTTTATTTTTGTGCCGGGTAATTAACAATCTGTTTAAAAACAATAAATATCAATATTATGGGAAGAGGTGATAAAAAAACAAAGAAAGGAAAAATAGCACAGGGATCATTTGGCAAAAGCCGTCCGGCTAAGCCTGCGAAGGCTAAGGTTGAAAAGAAAAAACCGGAATAGGACCCCTATTAGTTTGGATGTTTAGCGTTTATGGTTTGGAAGTTTGCGGCTTGTTACAGGTTGCAGGGTGCAGGTATGTGATACCTCATACCTTATACCTTACACCTCAAACCTCCTACGGTGCAAGGCGTTCTATATTCCATTCGTTATTGTTTTGTAAAGTATACTGCAAGCGATCGTGTAGCCGGCCGGGTCTTCCCTGCCAGAATTCTATAATGATCGGGCGAACAATATAGCCTCCCCAATAGTCGGGTCTTGGGATAGGTTTGCCGGATAGCAATTTTTTATTTTTTTCAAATTGTTCATCTATCCAGTTCCTGCTTTCTATGACCCTGCTTTGCGGCGATGTAAAAGCTCCGATGCGGCTGTCTTCCGGGCGGGAGTTAAAATACGTGTTGCTTTCCACCGGGGATGCACGGTTTACCAGGCCGGTAATTCTTACCTGTCTTTCCAGCTCCTTCCAGAAAAAAACCAGGCAGGCTTTGGGGTTGCTTTCTAACTGCTGCGCTTTAAAACTTTCATAGTTGGTAAAGAACATGAATCCTTTTTCAGAATAATCCTTTAGCAGAACGATCCGTGCCGAAGGAATGCCATCGGGGGAAGCGGTGGCAAGGGTCATGGCATTTACTTCATCAATTTCGGCATGCACGGCTTCCTGCCACCATTTACTAAATTGTTTGATGGGATTATAGTCTGCATTGGTTTCAAGTAAAACCTGCTTTGAGTAATGATGGCGGATTCCGGCTATTTCACTCTTCATAATGTATAAACGGTTTGATGATCGGAGCAACAAAGGTAATGGCAAACAGGATTGTTTTTATTTAACACATACCTGCTTTTACCGCATCATTCATTTTATTTTTGCAGCATTGTATCTGGCTGTAATACTATTTTTAAATGGAAAAAAATGTGCGTGCCGTATTGCTGCTCTCTCCATGGATTATACCGGAAGGGAAGCCGGCGTTGAGTGTACTGAAAATTGATAAAAAAAATAAAGCGATAAGTTACAGCACGGAAATCCTGGAATGGACGGTGGTAAGAAAAGCTTTCAGGGATTACCCCAAACCGGCCAAAGATATACTGATGAATTGCTGCGCGGAGGCTTTGGCCGAAACCCATACGGCTATAAAAAAAACGTTTGCGTTAAAGCACAAAGAGGAAACATTTGACGGGTTCTCCTCTCAATGCTATATCAAATACTGGCATAGAATGCTTGATGCATTGCATCCCTATTTTCCATTGATAAAATGGTATCATCAAAAGCAGCAGCCGGGTAAAAAAACATTGCTTACTGCCCCCTGCAGCTTCAGCAGCTTTAAACCAGGGCTATCCTTTGAAGTAACAAAGGAGCAGGAAAGAATTCGCCTGAAAATCAATGTGCTTGTTCATAACAGCGTTTACCCGGTATCAATATTTAATCGCACCCATTTTTTATTGGAAAGCAAAAACGAATATTTTATACTGTCTTTCACCGATTATCTTACCCTCGAAAAGCTGCAGTCTGTAAATTGGATGCAGTACGAAAACGCGCCGGATCTGTTTGCCATGCACGTATTGGCTCCGCTGGAGGAACGCTATACCGTAAACCGGAACAATCATTTCCTTAAACAGGAGCTTGCGGTGACTCCCGCCCACCGCCTTATGTTAAGCGAACTGAATAATGCATTTTTAATGCTTACCCCGCAATGGCTGTATGACGGACATTTGATTGATGGTGAATGGAAGGATAGCTTTGAAGTGAAAGCAGAAGGCGCTATCCGGGTGATGAAGAGAAATAAGGAATCGGAAAGGCATTTTATCCAAACGCTGGTTGACCTTCATCCTAATTTTATCAACCAGCGCAACGGTTATTTTTACCTGTCTTTTGCTGAAGCGCAAAAAAAGCAATGGTTTTTAAAAGCATATCACCAGTTGCTTCGTATGGATATTGAAATAACGGGTATGGATATGCTGCGGCATTTCCGCTATTCTTCGCATATGGCCCAAACTACCTTAAAGCGGATAAGTGAAGATGAGCACCTCCTGTTATTTGAAATGGAATTGCTGTTCGGGAAGGAAAAGGTGCCACTGAATGAATTGCAGCGCATGTTATTAGCCGGGCAAAAAGCGATATTATTAAAAGACGGAGCATTGGGTGTACTCGGCGAAGAATGGTTGGGTGAATACGCACCCATTGTTAAACATGGTAAGGTAAAAGGCAATACCATTGAAGTGCTGCGCTGGATGGCGGTAGCAAAGCAGGACGCTGCAATGGCAACACCTGAGCTGAAGCTGGCTATTCAAAATAGCTGGTGGCAGAACTGGAAGCAGTGGCAATCAAACGGGGAACAATTGTATGCACCTCCGGCAAACATAAATGCTACGCTCCGGCCTTATCAGCAAAAAGGATATGAATGGATGCTGTTATTAAATGAAATAGGCGCCGGCGCATGTTTGGCCGATGACATGGGGTTGGGGAAAACGCTGCAGGCCATTTGTGCAATCGTTTATATCATGAACAGGCATCCCGCGTCAAGGCATATTATTATTTGCCCGGCTTCGCTGGTGTACAACTGGCAGCAGGAGCTGGAACGCTTTGCCCCGGGCATACGGGCTGTTGTGTATCACGGCGCCTTACGGCAAAAGGAACAGCTTACGGATCCGCAGGCGCAGGTTATTATTACTACTTACCATACCATGCGCAGCGATATTGATCTGATCAGTGAGCAGGCTTACGGAGTTGCCGTAATTGATGAAAGCCATAATATAAAAAACCCGGCTACCCAGATAGCACAGGCGGTAATGAAACTGCGGGCCGTTTTTCGTTTGGCCTTAAGCGGTACCCCGGTAGTGAACAACACGTTTGACCTGTATATGCAGCTTAATTTTGCTGTGCCCGGTTTATTCGGAAGCCGCGAGTTCTTCAAAAGAGAATACGCGGACCCTATAGATAACAACCAGGATGAAGATAAAATAGCCACGTTAAAAAAGCTTACCGCGCCATTCATATTGCGCCGTACCAAAGAGCAGGTAGCAAAGGATCTGCCGGAGAAAACCGAGTCTGTTTTATGGTGTGAAATGAATGGGGCGCAAAGAAACGTGTATGAGGAGATTTTAGCGCAAACGCGCAGCAGCATTTTCCTGGAGATTAAAAAAAGCGGGCTGGCAAAGAGTAAGCTTTCTATTTTGCAAGCCATGACCAAGCTACGGCAGGTATGCAGTTCCCCGTTGCTTTTGCCGGATAGTGAACTGCAACCCTGTACTGAATCTGTGAAGACGGAAGTATTAATGGATGAGCTGCATAATATTCTGGGTAATCATAAAGCGCTGGTTTTTTCACAGTTCAGCTCTATGCTGCACCTGCTGGCGGCCGAATGTAAAAAGGAAGGACTGGCTTTTTATCATTTCGACGGACAAACGCCTCCTGCCAAAAGAACGGAAATGGTAAATGCTTTCCAGGAAACCAATAATAAGGTAAATCTATTTCTGATTAGTCTTAAAGCCGGTAATACAGGGCTTACGCTTACTTCCGCCGATTATGTTTTTTTATTTGATCCCTGGTGGAACACTGCCGTGGAGTCGCAGGCAATAGACCGTACACATCGTATTGGTCAAACGAAAAACGTGTTTGCCTATAAAATGATCTGTAAAGATACGATTGAAGAAAAGATCATCCATCTGCAGCAAAAGAAAAAGAAACTTTCCGAAGACCTGGTTTCGGCAGAAGAGGGTTTTGCCAAGTTGCTTACGGAAGAAGATGTGCAGTACCTGTTTAGTTAATTTACAAGCGTGCCTACTTTTTCGCCATTTACCACGCGGAGTAAGTTGCCTGGTTTATTCATATCAAAAACAATGATAGGTAATTTGTTTTCCATACAGAGCGTGAAGGCGGTCATGTCCATCACCTTCAGGTTTTTATCAATGCATTCCTTAAAGCTGATGGTTTCGTATTTGGTGGCCGATGGATCTTTTTCGGGATCGGCTGTATAAATGCCATCCACTCTTGTTCCCTTTAAAATTACGTCTGCTTTTATTTCTATTGCCCTTAATGAGCCTGCTGTATCTGTAGTAAAGTAGGGATTACCGGTGCCGGCCCCAAAAATAACGATCCGCTTTTTTTCAAGATGGCGGATAGCCCTTCTGCGGATATAGGGCTCGGCAATCTGTTCCATTTTAATAGCGCTCAGCAGGCGGGTAAATAAGCCTGCTTTTTCAAGCGATGCCTGTAAAGCCATACCATTAATAACTGTAGCCAGCATACCCATATAATCGCCGTGCGCTCTTTCTATCCCTGTTTCCGATTCGTTCATACCGCGGTAAATATTACCGCCGCCAATTACAATAGCCACCTCCACGCCTGCCTCATGCACCGACTTTATTGCCGTAGCAAAATTCGTTAGAATGTCAGGGTCCAATCCAAAACTGCTGTTGCCTATTAGTGATTCTCCGGATAGTTTAAGCAGAATACGTTTGAACTTTTGTTGCATGCGGGTAGAATTTTCGCTGCGAAGATAGGGGATTCATAGCTATCCTGATAAACTCGCGTGGAGAGAAATGCCGGTGGCCGGCAACAATAGCGAAGGCAATTAAAAAGCCGGTATAGGGAATGCCGGCTTTTTAATATTATGGAGGTAGTGACTTTCCTTATGCCTTTTTGCTGGCAGACTTTGCCGAAACTTTCCTGTTCGGCGATTTGCTTTTCTTAGCCAGTTGCAATTGTGTTTTGCGGATGCGGAGTCTTCTTTTAGCCGCTTCCGCCGCTTTTAAAACAGCGTCTTCAAAAATACCGGACCGGGTTTTAATATATTCATCCTTTCCCGGAATGCGGATATTCAGCGTGCAGTTCACCACTTCCTTACTGCCTTTTACTTCGTTCAGCAGGGTTACTTCTATTTCCTGGATGTCTTTATAGTATCTGTCGAGCGAACTCAGTTTCTGCGTTACAAAGGCTTTTAAAGAAGGACTGGCGCGATGCCCCGGCGTTTCAATACGAAATTTCATGATCCAATGTTTTTAAATGACACGTAAATTTTAATTGTTATCAAACCTCAAACATAAGCATGTTGATGAAATAAAAGAATGATTCCCGGCAGATAATCGAATGATGCTTGTCAGGAATTAAAAAACAACGCTGTTCCTGCTTTGAATGAATATACGCATGCGGAACAAATTGTTTACATAAACTTACCTAATACCTTATCCATTGCCTCCGCAATTTTATCATTGCATAAATTTCCTATGCTTCCCTCATGTGTGTGATGGAGTTGCTTTTTATAATCAAAGTTGAATACGCCATTTTCTATATCATTTCCTATCTGGCGATAAGCATCCCGGAAAGAAACGCCTTTATTGACCAGCTCATTTACTGCTTCCACACTGAACAGGTATTTATATTTTTCATCATCCAGTATATGATCCTTCACACTGATATGGGACAACATCAGCACCGTCATCTGGATACACGCTTTTAATTCTTCTATGGCAGGAAATAATATTTCCTTGGTAAGCTGCAGATCGCGGTGGTAACCCGATGGTAAATTATTGATAAGCAGGGTAAGTTCATTGGGTGTTGCCTGTATGCGGTTGCATTTTGCCCTGATCAGCTCAAATACGTCAGGGTTTTTTTTGTGCGGCATGATGCTGCTGCCGGTAGTAAGTTCATTGGGAAAAGAAATAAAGCCGAAGTTCTGGTTAATATACAAACAGGCGTCCATTGCGAGCTTGCTTAAGGTTGCTGCCACCGTACTCAGGCCCATGGCCACTATCTTTTCCGTTTTGCCACGGCTCATTTGTGCATATACGGCGTTATAGTTGGGAGCGGCAAACTGCAGGAGCTGTGTAGTGAGTGTTCTGTTCAATGGAAAGGAAGATCCATAACCCGCACCGCTGCCCAATGGATTTTTATTGGCCACATGATAAGCGGCTGCCAGCATTTCCAGGTCATCCGTTAAGCTTTCGGCGTAAGCGCCAAACCATAGACCGAATGAAGAGGGCATCGCAATTTGCAAATGGGTATAGCCGGGTAATAATTTGTCCTTATATTTTTCGCTTTGGGCAAGCAACAAATCGAACAGTTTTTTTGCCTGGTCTTTTATGTTCAGGATTTCTGCCCTGAGGTACAATTTTAAATCAACAGCTACCTGGTCGTTGCGGCTTCTGCCGCTATGTATTTTCTTCCCTGCTTCGCCTATGCGTTGGGTTAACAGGTATTCTACCTGTGAGTGCACATCTTCAATGCCTTCCGTTATAGTAAATTTTTGCTGGTCAATTTCTTCCAGGATATTTTCCAATTCTTTTACAGCCAATGCTCCTTCCTCTTTGGTCATCAATCCCACCTGCTGCAGCATTTTTACATGGGCAACAGAGCCCTGCACATCGTAGCGGGCAAGCAGCAGATCAAATTCCTTATCGCGGCCTACGGTAAACTTTTCAATCAGCTCGTTGGTAGACGCGTTATCTTTTTGCCAGAGTTTCATGTGTGTAAGTTACAAGTTGCAGGTTACAGGTTACAGGTTTCAGGTTTCAGGTTACAGGGTGGGAATACAGGTGTCTCGGGTTTTGGATACAGGAAATTTGTTAAGGTTTTCCGAAACTCACTCAATATATACTTTAATTTTTTTACTAAGTGATTCATATTCTTTCCTGATTCTTCTATAATTATTTCAATAAAAATACAAAACAAATGTTTGGCACATTACATATTTCCCTGCACCCTGTAACTTATTCTACAACACCTTTTCCAGCAATCTCACATATAGTGCGATCCCTTCTTTTATTTCATCAACATATATATATTCATCTGCCGTATGACTTCTGGCCGAATCGCCCGGCCCTATTTTTAACGCCGGGAAAGGTATCAATGCCTTATCTGAAGTTGTGGGAGAGCCATAACAGGTTCTGCCCGCTTCTAATCCTGCTTTAACAATAGGGTGATCCAGGACAATGGAAGACGATCTCAGGCGCAGGCTTCTGGGTTGTATATCACAGGTTACATTGCTTTTGATGATATCCAGTATTTCTTCAAAGGTATACAATTCATTTACCCTTATATCGGCTACAAAGCTGCACTGTGATGGCACCACATTATGCGCCTTATTTTCGGTTTCAATAACGGTTACGCTCATCTTTACCGGGCCGAGAAAGTCAGATACCCGCGGAAAGCGGAAAGACCTGAACCATTCTATATCTTTTACGGCCTTGTAAATGGCATTGTCTCCTTCTTCCCGCGCGGCATGGCCGGCAATGCCGGTGGCAGTACAATCTATTACCAGCAGTCCCTTTTCGGCTACCGCCATTTGCATTTGCGTAGGCTCGCCTACTAACGCAAAGGCCCACTGTCTTTGAGGCGGATTGAAAGATGGAGTACGAAGCAACAGCTCAATACCGTTCTTCCCCGAAATCTCTTCTTCTGCGCTGGCTGCATATACGAGGTTATATTTCAATCCCGGCCGGTCGTAAAAAAACAAAAAAGCGGCCAGCAACGATACCAGCGGACCGCCGGCATCATTACTTCCCAGTCCATACAATTTACCGTCTTTTTCAACAGGACTGAAAGGATCCAGCGTATAGGCCTTATTGGGCTTTACCGTATCGTGATGGGAATTGAGCAGGATAGCAGGTTTACTTTCATCGAAGTATTTGTTGGTTGCGTATATGTTATTGCCAATGCGGAAATGGGGTATTCCTTTTTTAGCAAAAAACAAACCGATCAGCCCGGCCGTCTGATCTTCTTCTTTGCTGAATGAAGGAACGGCGATCAGTTGCTTTAATAAAAGGACGGCTTCACCGGCTAATATGGAAATGGTTTCACTCATTGGTAATGGTTGTGCCTGCGTTACCGGCAAGCAGTTGTGTTAATGCTTCCGCTTTCCCGATCACCACTTTTTTTACACCACTGCTGAGGGCTGCAAAAGCATTATCTAATTTGGGTATCATGCCGGCAAATATTTTTTGTTCCAGCTTTAATTGCCGGTAGGAAGCAGGGTTAATGGTTGTAATAACCGTGGTATCATCACCGGCATCCAGCAGCACGCCGCTCTTCTCGAACGAATAGATAAGGGTTACATCATAAATATCGGAGAGCGCTTTGGCCGTTTCCTGCGCAATGGTATCGGCATTGGTATTAAGCAGTTGTCCTTTTTTATCGTGTGTAATGGGGGCCAGCACTATGGCGAAATTTTGTTCCAGCAGGGTGCTAAGCAACCTGGCATTCACCTCATCCACATCTCCTGCAAAACCGTAGTCCGTATTTCCGGATACTATTCTTTTGTGCGCCAGAACAGCATTGCCATCCGCGCCGCTCAGTCCTATGGCATTGCAGCCATTGGCCTGCAAGCGGGCCACAATGTTTTTATTGATGTAACCGGCATACACCATAGTTACTATCTTAAGGGTTTCTTCATCGGTAATTCTTCTGCCGTCTATCAGTTGCTGTGGAATGCCCGTCTTTTCCGCCAGCCGGGTTGCTAACTTTCCACCACCGTGCACCAGTATAAATGCAGCGCCTGTTTGGAGCGCAGCGAATGATTCAAGAAAGGAAGAAAGCTTTTCTTCATCATCAATGATATTCCCTCCTATTTTAATTACGTAAAGCGATGGTTTGCCCCCATCCCCTAAAGGGGGGCTTGTAAGCTTCTGTATAGTTTGCGATATTGCTGCTAATGTAAGAGTCAAATTATTAATTATTTCTTCATTTTGTAGTTATGCAAATTATTTTGCTCTTGCCAGCACCCCTTTAGGGGATGGGGGTTAATATTTCCGACAAAACAGCCTGCGCTGCCCACACGCGGTTGGAAGCCTGCTGTGTAACAATACTATTGGGGCCGTCTAATATCTCGTCACTTAGCTCTACGTTGCGTCTTACCGGAAGGCAGTGCATTACTTTTGCGCTGTTGGTTAACGTTAGTTTTTCATTTGTAAGCATCCACTCCGGATCGTTGCAGTATATTTTTCCATAATCGTTATAGGTGCTCCAGTTTTTTACATATACAAAATCGGCAGCTTTCAGCGCTTCTTCCTGGTTATGTATTATCGTAGCACCCTTTGTAAACCGCTCGTCTAATTCATAATCTTCAGGATGGGTGATCGTAAAATCGGCTTCCCCCCATGCGTTTATCCATTGCGAAAAGCTGTTGGCTACACATTGTGGCAAGGCCTTTACATGCGGCGCCCAGGTAAGTACAATTTTGGGTTTGCGATTTGTGGTTTGTTGTTTTTGATTCTGCAGAATTTCGGTAATGGTTATAATATCCGTTAAGCTTTGTAAAGGATGTAATGTGGCACTTTCGAGGCTCACTACAGGAATGCCGGCGTATTTAATAAATTGATTGATGTATAACTCGCTGTAATCGTCTTCCCGGTTTTGTAAAGAAGGGAAAGTACGGATGCAAAGGATATCAAAATATTTGCCCATAATGGGAGCCGCGTCTTTTACATGCTCCACTTTATTTCCGCTCATGATGGCTTCATCTTCAAACTCCAAAGCCCAGCCTTCACTGCCTACATTAAACACGATGGCTTCCATGCCCAGGTTCTGCGCGGCAATTTGCGTGCTTAAACGGGTACGCATACTGGGATTAAGAAATAACAGGCCTATGCGTTTATTAAGCCCCAATGTTTTATGCATGAACGGATCTGCCTTGTAGGTTAAAGCCAGCTTTGCCAAAGCGTTAATATCCTTTACATCGTTTGCTGAAACAAACCGGGGAATGCCGGATGATGGCGCCTGAAGCAGCTCTTTTAATTCGAAACCCATTTCTTTATGATTATAAAAGCATACAATATTTTACAAACCCGTTCCGGCTACACTTCCTGAACTGCCATAGCGGCTATCTCTTCCTTAATCGCATCAATAAAATCTTCCGCATCTCTTTTCTTCAAAGCCAGAGAAGGTAATAAGCGAATAACATTCGGTTTGGCCTCACCAGTGAATATTTTCTGGTTTAATAGTAAATTCTTCTTCAGGTCTTTCAGCGCTTCGGGCACATCAAAGCCGATCATTAAGCCCCTGCCCCGCACATTTTTAAGCTCAGGAATGTTTTTTAATTCTTCTTTTAAATATTTGCCTACCATTACCGCATTACCCAACAGCTTTTCTGACTCCAATACTTCCAGTACAGCCAGTGCTGCCGCACAGGCCAAATGATTGCCGCCGAAAGTGGTTCCCAACTGAAAATGTTTGGGTTTAATGTGTGGTGCGATAATGATGCCCGCTACCGGGAAGCCATTGCCCATGCCTTTGGCCATGGTATAAATGTCGGCTTTTACACCGGCAAAATCATGGCTGAAAAATTTTCCCGTTCTTCCATATCCGCATTGTACGCTGTCGGCAATGTATACTGCACCATATTCATCACATAAACTGCGGATCTTTTTCAAAAAACTGTCTTCGGCCACATTAATGCCGCCAACACCCTGTATGCCTTCTATGATAACCGAAGAAATAGCTTTTCCATTTTTTGCGAAGCAATCTTCTAAAGCCTGTTCATCATTAAAAGGAAGGAAGATCACATTGCCGGTTTCATTTACGGGAGCGATATAGTTCTTATTATCGGTAACGGATACGGCCAACGAGGTACGCCCGTGAAATGACTTACTGAAAGCCACTACTTTTTTTCTCCCGTTATGAAAGGAAGCCAGCTTTAACGCGTTCTCATTAGCTTCGGCGCCGCTGTTGCACAAAAAAAGCTGGTAATCTTCTTTACCTGATAATTTGCCCAGCTTAGTAGCCAGTTCCTGCTGCAAAGGAATTTTAACGGAATTGGAATAGAATGCTATTCTTTTAAGCTGTTCCTCTATACGCTGTACCCAGTGGGGATGCGTGTGCCCTATGGAAATAACAGCGTGCCCACCGTACAGGTCGAGATATTGCTCTCCTTTATCATCCCACACATAAGAGCCTTTGGCTTTTACAATATTGATGTTGTTGATGGGATAAACGTCGAATAAGTTCATGGTATGTTTAAATTATTTAGTTAGTGATTAAGGTATAAGGTATAAGGTGTAGGGTATAGGGTATAAGGTAATAAGGTGTATGGCATAGAAGTGTAATGCTGGCATGATGCTATCGCAAAAATTTTAAGAATGCAATCAGCATTCCCCTGATCTCATTTATCATTTTGTTTACTATTGTGTATTCCTCATGGTTAATATAGCTCAGCTCAGATGCGGCAAAGCAACAATAGTCAGTTTCGTTTACCGATCCTAATGAATTATTAAGAAAGTGAGCAAAGTCTTTCTCTGTATGCCTTCCGCATCCTTCTACAATATTCAGTGGTATAGACAGTGCCGCTCTTTGTAATTGAGAAGTCAGTTCGTATTTTTCTTCCTTAGGAAATTTCACTACAATATATTTTTTAATATGCATATATAATTCATGTGATTTCCTCCATACTTCAAGCTTTTTATAGTCTCTCATAGCTGGTGTTTTAGTTAGCAAACTTTATTGAGAAGCATATTTCTCCCTACTCCCTACACCTTTCACCCTCTATCTTTTTCAGAATCCTGTTGACTTCAGCCTCAATCCGGCCGCTTCTTCCAGTCCAAACATCAGGTTCATATTTTGAACCGCCTGTCCGCATGCGCCTTTTAATAAATTATCGGTAATGGAATGCACCACTAATTTTGTACCTACTTTTTCTAACTGGACAATGCATTTATTGGTATTCACTACCTGTTTTAAAAAAATGGGCGCATCGCTTACTATAGTGAACAGATGCTCTTTATAAAATGTTTTATACAGCCCGGTCAGCTCTTCGTAAGTCCGCTCGCAGTGAATGGTAGAGCTAACAAATATACCCCTCGTAAAATCTCCGCGCCAGGGTACAAAACTAAGCTCCTGTTTAGCCGGCGCACCGGGGGGTGATACCTGCATAAGCGATTGCGCAATTTCTCCCAGGTGCTGATGCGTTAATGTTTTATAGGCCTGTATATTGTTTGCCCGCCAACTGAAATGTGAAGTGGAGGAAAGACCCTGCCCGGCGCCCGTGCTTCCGGTAATGCCGGTAGTATATACTTCTTCCAGCAGGCCGGCGCTTGCCAGGGGCAGCAAGCCCAGTTGGATGGCAGTTGCAAAGCATCCGGGATTCGCTACATCATGTGCCGATTGTATAGCCGCCTTATTGATCTCGGGGAGGCCGTATACAAAGTTCCGGTTGCCGGCAGAAGATTGTGCAGCAAGCCTGAAATCATTTGCCAGATCTATGATTCTGGTATGTTCCGCCACCGTATTCTCTGAAAGAAATTTTCTTGACTCGCCGTGTCCCAAACATAAAAACAAAACATCCAGCGCTCCGCTTTGCACCGGCGTAAGATCCTGAGTAAAAGCAAGGTCTGTTTCACCGATCAAATCCTGGTGAACGGCATACAATGGTTTGCTGGCATTGCTGCGGCTGTGAATGAAAGAAAAATCCACATCGGGGTGATTGAGCAATAACCTGATCAGTTCTCCGCCGGTATATCCCGCTCCGCCTATTATTCCAGCTTTTATTTTCATCGTTTATACCTGTTTATTTACCAAATGATGTATAGCCACCTGGTTACCAAATATTTTACTGAACCCTCTTACATCTTCACCGGTGAAACCAGTATTCATCTCGCCATATTTTCCAAACCTGCTGTTCATTAAATCATAAGGCGATTCAATACCAATGATCTGGAAACGGTAAGGCAACAACTGAACAAAAGCTTCACCGGTAACATTTTGCTGAGAATTTTCTAAAAAAGCTTCAATATTCCGCATTACAGGATCCAGTATCTGCCCTTCGTGCAGCCAGTTGCCGTAAAACTGCGCCAACTGGTCTTTCCAGTTCTGCTGCCATTTGGTAAGCACATGCTTTTCCAGCGCATGGTGTGCCTTTAGTATAACCATCGGTGCCGCCGCTTCAAATCCTACGCGTCCTTTAATGCCAATAATGGTATCGCCCACATGAATATCGCGGCCTATTCCATAAGGTCCGGCAATGCTTTGCAGGTACTGAATGGCTTCAACGGGATGCGTGAAGGTCTTGTCGTCCACCCCGGTTAACTCCCCTTTGGTAAAGCTCAATTTAACTTCTCTTGCTTCGGAAGCGGTAACCTGTGTAGGCCAGGCTGCTTCGGGCAATACGCCTTTTGATGATAAGGTTTCCTTACCGCCTACGCTTGTACCCCACAGCCCCTTATTGATAGAATAAACCGCTTTTTCGAAGTTCATCTGTACGCCCTTTTCCTTAAGATACGCAATTTCCGCTTCGCGGCTTAGCTTCAGATCGCGTATGGGTGTAATGATCTCCACGCCGGGTATCATAATATGAAAGATCATATCAAAACGCACCTGGTCGTTGCCGGCGCCCGTACTGCCATGCGCTACGGCATCGGCGTGCAGCTTTTTTGCGTGCTCCGCGATATGCAGGGCCTGGCTCAGCCTTTCTGCGCTTACGCTTAACGGATAGGTATTATTCTTTAATACATTTCCGTAAACCAGGTACCTGATAATACTGTCGTAATAGGAGTGTACAGCGTTAACAGCAGTGTGCGTTTTTACGCCGAGGGAATAAGCATGATCTTCAATTTTCTGCAGCTCTTCATCTGTAAAGCCGCCCGTATTAACAATCACGGAGTGCACTTCATATCCCTTATCTTCACTCAGGTACTTTACACAATAAGAAGTGTCTAATCCACCGCTAAAGCCTAAAACAATTTTTTTCATTTGCAGATCTTTTTATATAACCGGAACAGCTACAGATTGAAAAGGAAATGAAGAATAGATTTCCTGAATTTCATCTTCGCACCGGTATTCGGTTCTTCTTTTTCTTTTTTCAGAAAGGGTTGCAGCAGCTTCCATTTTTTGATACGCATAAAGCGTTCATATAGTTTTGAATGTTGCTGAAAGGCCTGTTGGGTTGCTTCCGGCTCGGGATGATCTTTCGGATCGTAGAGCATAGCGGTGCAGAAGCAGTTCTTGCGCCCTTTGCTCATCAGGATATCATAGTTTACACAACTTTTACAACCCGCCCAAAAGGCTTCATCCTGTGTTAATTCGGAATAGGTAACCGGCTCATACCCCAATTCGGAGTTGATTTTCATTACAGCTAACCCTGTAGTAAGTCCAAATATCTTTGCATTGGGGTATAGTTTACGGCTCAGCTCAAATATTTTTCTTTTAATAGCGCGTGCCAGTCCGCCCTTCCTGAAAGCGGGCGCTACAATAAGCCCGGAGTTAGCTACGTATTCGCCATGGCTCCAGGTTTCTATATAGCAGAATCCGGCCCAAATGCCTTCTTTATCAAAGGCGATCACGGCTTTGCCTTCGCGCATTTTTTGTTGTATGTATTCGGGGCTTCTTTTGGCTATGCCAGTTCCACGGGCCTGGGCTGAGGAGGCCATTTCATCGCAAATGATCTGTGCAAAACCAAGGTGCGTTTCATTGGCTATGCTTATCTGAAATTGTTCCTGCGTCTTCATTTTTTTGTTCCTTAATAGCGAATAATAGAAGGAGATAACTGCCACCTTTCCGCTATCAGCCATGCTGATGCGGCGCTTTTCCATAACGGTGGGTGTGCTATGGTAAAAAGTATCAACGTCGTACCCTAAAGGGAGTTGGGGAACAGAAAAAAACTGCTCCTGGGAGAACAGGAAAAACCCCACGCAATATAGTGTCTGCCTGAACAGACGCATCAGCGGTTACTGTGGTGAGATTTTTGTGCATCGTAGTAGTAGAGTAAACTATGCTTTGATATATTGTTTTTGACGATGCAAAGAAAATACTTTTTTTACTTGCAGGGGTATTTTTTATGTGAAATTTTAAAAATGAAGGATAAAACTTATAAACGCACGGGTACGCTATGCACCGCAGCGCTTATTTCCATTATCAGGGAGGGGTCTTTTTCAATTGCATTACCTACCACAATTACGTCTGCGCCGGCTTTGCAATTAAGATAAGCTTTCTCCGGGTCGCTGATGCCGCCGCCAATAACAAGGGGAATATCAATTACGCCGGCTACAGCGGCAATCATAGCCTCAGTAATGGGTCGCTCTGCCCCGCTGCCTGCGTCCATATAAATGAGTTTCATACCCAGCATTTCACCTGCCATGGCTGTGCACATGGCAATTTCATTTTTATTGGAGGGTATAGGACTGGCATTGCTGATATAAGAAACCGTTGTGGGTGCGCCGCCATCAATGACCATATAACCGGTTGAAATAATTTCCAGCCCGCTTTGCTTAACAAAAGGGGCCGAAATAACATGTTGCCCAATCAGGAGTTCGGCGTTTCTGCCCGAAATGAGCGAGAGATACAGCAAACCATCTGCATAACGGCTCACCTGCGAAGGAGTGCCGGGAAAAAGTATGACCGGGGTGCTGCACTGCTTTTTGATCTGTTTCACTACTTCATCCAGGTGGTTACTGATCACCAGGCTTCCTCCCACCAGTAAATAATCCACTTTAGCTTCGCTGGTAAGCTGCGCCAGCTCCGTTATTTTCCGGTCATCTACCTTGTCGGGATCAATAAGCACGGCAAATGATTTTTTACCCGCCTTCTTTTTGCCTGTTATGGATTGATAAATAAGATCAGTCATGCTATAGGTTCCTTAAATGCAAAAATGCAAAAAGTTTTTGGGTTAGCCGGTTTTAAGGCATAAAATTGCCGGGAGCGTAAATTTCGGGTGTTATAGAGTGAAAGTACGCATAATACTATTACCAGCCGGGCTGGCGTCTCAAAAGTTTAATATGCCTGTGCGTTAATAAAAAGGGAAGCTTTTTTATGATGTATCCTTTTCCTGCCTGTTGTACATCCCGCAAAAAATAACAGATAGATAAATGCTCCGCTCCTTGCCCTGCGCGCTTCACAGCACAGGGGGCATTCGCCGCTCTACAGTTAAAAAACTTTGGGCAAACAACCAAATTTTCTTTTCAATAATATGTGAAGAAAACACGAAAGCAAATCCTGTTGTACATATAAAATACTTATCCACACGCTGTTAATATTTAACAGTTTGACAAAAGGATTTAGGCTGATATTTTCGTCTTCTTATCATTTGATAATAGTAACTTAACTTATTAGAAAACTTACCAAACCCAAACATAAATTATGACAAATGAAAAACAAAGCGGAGGCTTGAGGTATCACCGTCTCTTTACCAAAGAGGGTGCAGATGTTTTTAACCTGTTTGAATATGATTACCGCAGTTCCGTAATACGTAATCCCAACGGGGAAATCGTATTTGAAATGAAAAATGTGGAAGTTCCCAAACAATGGAGCCAGATCGCTACTGATATATTAGCGCAAAAATATTTTCGTAAAGCCGGGGTACCACAGCCGGATGGGTCGTTGGGCCGTGAAACTTCTGCAAAGCAGGTAGCGCATCGCATGGCCAATTGCTGGAAAGTATGGGGAGAGCGGCATCATTACTTTGCTTCACCGGAGGACGCACAGGTATTTTATGAAGAGCTGGTATATTGTATTTTGAACCAGGCCTGCGTGCCCAACAGTCCCCAGTGGTTTAATACCGGGCTGTATGAAACCTATGGCATTAAAGGAAAGCCCCAGGGTCATTACTATGTAGACCCCACAGACGGTAAATTAAAAAAATCAACTTCGGCATATGAAAGACCCCAGCCTCATGCCTGCTTTATATTAAGTGTGGAAGACGACCTGGTAAACGATGGGGGTATTATGGATCTGTGGGTAAGGGAAGCCCGTATATTCAAATATGGCAGCGGCGTAGGCACTAATTATTCCAATATACGCGGCGAAGGCGAAAAATTGAGCGGAGGCGGCACTTCATCCGGATTGATGAGCTTTTTAAAGATTGGCGACAGGGCTGCCGGCGCCATTAAAAGCGGGGGTACCACCCGCCGTGCCGCTAAAATGGTATGTCTTGACCTCGATCACCCGGAAATAATGGAGTTTATTAACTGGAAAGTAGAGGAAGAGAATAAGGTAGCTGCTTTGATTGCGGCTGGCTACGCATCAGACTATGAAGGGGAAGCTTACAAAACCGTAAGCGGGCAAAACTCCAATAATTCCATCCGCATATCAAATGACTTTTTTGAAAAACTGAAAAATAACGAGGATTGGGAGCTGAAAGCGCGTTCTGACGGAAGGGTAATGAAAAAAATACCTTCCAAAGAAGTATGGAACCAGATTGCGTATGCAGCCTGGCGTTGTGCAGACCCGGGTACCCAATACGATACCACCATCAATGAATGGCACACCAGCCCCAAAGGTGGACGTATCCGGGCCTCCAACCCTTGTAGCGAGTATATGTTCTTGGACAATACCGCCTGCAACCTGGCCTCTGTGAACCTGCGTAAGTTTTTTAACGAAGACAATAACATTTTCGATGTCAAAGGCTTCGAATACACGGTGCGGCTCTGGACAACGGTGCTGGAAATATCCGTGCTCATGGCGCAGTTCCCGTCTAAAGAAGTAGCGCAGCTTTCTTATGACTACAGAACATTAGGATTGGGATACGCCAACCTGGGTTCTATGCTGATGGTGAGCGGCATTCCTTACGACAGTCAGGAGGCCCGTGCTGTTGCCGGCGCTATTACGGCAATTATGACGGGCGTTGCTTATAAAACCTCTGCTGAAATTGCACAGCACCTGGGTGCTTTTGCCCGGTATGAAGAAAACAGGGAAGATATGCTGCGGGTAATGCGTAACCACCGCCTGGCAGCCTATGATGCCGATGAGTATGAGCAACTGAGCATTAAACCCCAGGGGATACATGCCAAATACTGCCCCGATTACCTATTGAAAGCGGCCTGTAATGCATGGGATGAAGCCGTGGAAATGGGCGAAAAGTACGGGTACCGCAATGCGCAAACCACCGTTATTGCTCCTACCGGAACAATAGGGCTGGTGATGGATTGCGATACTACGGGCGTGGAACCCGATTTTGCCCTGGTGAAGTTTAAAAAGCTGAGTGGCGGCGGGTATTTCAAGATCATTAACCAGTCGGTACCACAGGCATTGAAGAACCTGAAGTATAATCAAAAAGAAATTGACGCCATTATTAAATATGCTGTAGGTTCTGCCACATTCGCAGGTGCTCCTTTCATTAACCCTCAAACCTTAAGCGAAAAAGGCTTTATAGCGGAAGAGATCAAAAAGCTGGATGGCGCCCTCGCCTCTGCTTTTGAGATCGGCTTTGTATTCAACAGGTTTACGCTGGGGGAAGCCTGCTTAGAACGGCTTGGGTTTACACCTGAACAGTATAACGACTGGAATTTCAACCTGCTTGAGGCGCTGGGCTTTACCGCCCTGCAAATTGAAGCAGCTAATGATTATATATGCGGCACAATGACCATTGAAGGTGCGCCACATCTGAAAAAGGAGCATTACGCTGTATTTGACTGCGCCAATAAGTGCGGCAAAAAAGGAGAACGCTTTATTCATGCCCACGGGCATATCCGTATGATGGCTGCAGCACAGCCTTTCATTAGCGGGGCGATCTCTAAAACCATCAACCTGCCTCATGAAGCAAAGGTGGAAGAAATAGCCGACTCGTATATGCTGAGCTGGGAGCTGGGTTTGAAAGCCTGCGCGCTGTACCGCGACGGATCAAAACTGAGCCAGCCGCTAAGCAATAAAAGTGATACAAAGAAAACCAAAGAAGATAGTGCAGAAACAACCGCAAGCCAGGACAGTCATTTTATTGATATGGGTAAGCTTACCGTGGATGAATTGTTAGATGAGCTGCACAAGCGTATGCAGGAATCAACCGATACCAAGCTAAAGCGCCAGCTATCCCGGATTGTTGAAAGAAAGACCCTGCCTGCCAAACGCCGTGGCTTTACACAAAAAGCTAAAATAAACGGACAGGCGCTTTTCCTCCGTACGGGAGAATACGGAGATGGTACCCTGGGCGAGATTTTCATTGACCTGGCGAAAGAAGGTTCTACGCTGCGCAGCCTGATGAACTGTTTTGCCATATCGGTTTCAGTTGGTCTTCAGTACGGAGTGCCGCTGGAGGAATTTGTAGAGAAGTTTGTTTTCACCAAGTTTGAGCCCGCCGGCATGGTAGATCATCCTAATATCAAGTCTACTACTTCTATTGTAGATTTTGTTTTCAGGTGTTTGGCTTATGAATACCTGGGAAGAACAGATCTGGTGCATGTATTAGATAAACCGGAAATAGGCAATGCGGGCAATGACGACTGGGATGATGTGCCAACAGGACTGGAGTATGCCAAGCCACCGGCGCTGAGTGATGTAAGAGTAGTTGGAGCTTCGCCTAATAGCGGCTCCGCAGTGCAGCCTTCCAAGGCGCAAAGAGCGGCTGTAAATGCCAATGTGATGAGCGAACATCTAAAAAGTATGCAGAGCGACGCCCCTGCCTGCAATACCTGCGGACACATTACCGTGCGCAGCGGCACCTGCTACAAATGTTTGAACTGTGGCAACAGCATGGGTTGCAGCTAAAAAATCATTTTAGGACGGTTAGGAATATATAAACCTACACAAATCCGTTCCGGTTCTCCGGGATGGATTTTTTTTTGTTTGAGGGGGATAATGTTTATTTCAGCCTAAGTCATTTATCGTTTAGACAATGGTTACAATTATATATCAGGGAGGTGAAAATTACTGGCCAGGGGGGGATAAGAGGAATGCGCTAAGCAAAGACGCTTAGCGCAGCGGGGAACTTAGGACAGCGGGGAACAGCCGTACAAAAAATGGGTAGAAGATATGCGGCAGTTGAGTGTAGATGGTTGATTTTGTTTTTATTTGCAGGTAAAAGTTCTGAAATGTTACGACTTATATTTATCCTTTTTGTGTTTATCAACATCACTATTCTCAACTCATGCCAGGTTAGAAAAGATACAAGTCAAAAGGCGAGATATATTATCACGGATTGACGGCATTAATATAGACATTGATAAATATGGTGCCCCATTCGATAACTATAATCAAAAACTAACAAAGGCGTTTACTGACAATGATCGCATTCCTTTGCAGAGGCAACAAATTGATTCCCTCAACATATTGTACAGAAATTATATAAAGTCTATTGACCGGGGAATACACAAACTGGAAACATTCCAAGAGGTTGATACAACTTTCAAGGTTGTGGCTGCAAACATGGCTTTTTTGCAACATCAAAGGAAACTTTGGGACAAAATGGGTTCTCCATACCTGAAGATGTATAGCACAGGCTGGTATAATCTTAGTACTGAAGAACAAAATGCTTTTGTTGAATTCATTAATGAATTAAAAGAGGACCAATCTTTAACTCACAAATTAAGCGATAGTGTTAATTATGTCAGTCGGGAACTTGGAAAAAAATATGGATTTGAATATGTTTTGGAATCAAGAAAATAAGTTGCTGAAGCTTATTTTCTTTAAATAGGTTTGGTAGCATTACCCTGTGCATAGCAGGCTGCTGCTTTATGGTTATTGTAAATTAAATATTGGCCATGCTTTCCCTCGATTCCCTGTCACGCCGGCATTATAAACAGGAATTGAAATTTTTATGGCTTAATTATTTCCCTTTGCACCTGCCGGTGTTCGAAAATCGCCGGAGGCGATAAGAGGGCTGTGCTAAGCGGAGACGCTTAGCACAGCGGGAGAGAAACAGACGTTGCCAGATACTGAAACCTTACTCAATGCGGCATAAGCCTCTATTTTATTTGCCCTTTCTTTTCCGGAGCTGTTGGATGTCATCGAGGTCTTTTAAACGGCCCGCAGCTTTCTTGGCTTCCATAAGGTGATTGATATGCAGCACCCTGATGAATAGCCCATCATCATCAAATACTACTGAAAGCTTATGGGCATCTTCAAAATCCAGTCCCTTTACCGCTGTCATTATATCAATACCCACAGGGTTGCGGCCAAATGAAAAAACATCATTCACATTTACATTTAAAAACCGTTCCATTGTCATATCAAATACCGGCATATGAAACTGTTCAAAAGCTTTTGCCAGTTTCTTATAATTATCTTCTGTGCAGTCTACCCAAATATCCATATCGCCTGTGACTCGTGCATGTCCATGAAGCACCACAGCTAGACCACCGACCATAATATATCTTACTTCATGGTCATTAAGTGCTTGTAAAAAGTCTCTGAAATCTTCCTGGAAAATATCAGGCATCAGCTTTGGTGTTTTCTCATGCCAAAAACAGTCTTATCCATTTTGGGCGGGTTGTTCAAATCAAATTTGTAGGCAATACTGGTAAGATACCAATAGATGTGTAACCGTTCCCGGAATGTATGATTCCTGTAATCCCGCATGGCATCATCCGCTTGCTCAAATGTCTGGATGCTGAAAGCTGTTTTATCCATCCGGTATTTTTTGAAAATTGCCATCTATCAAAGTTAGGAACAAATAAATAAAGCCATCGAAAGTCCCTGACGCGGGTGCATTCCAAATTAACCGGGCTAACACACCAGCAAAACACGGGATATACCATTGCTTTTTTAGCAGCAGATACACAGATTTAATCTGCGCATCTGCTGCATTTTCTGCATGGGGTATATAATGTTTGAACTGTGGCAACAGCATGGGTTGCAGCTAAAAAATCATTTTAGGACGGTTAGGAACATAAACCTACACAAATCCGTTCCGGTTCTCCGGGATGGATTTTTTTACTCATATTTACCTTGAAAATCAATATTATATAATTGAAACGAGAGGTTTTTAGCCTCCGGCTACAGTTTTTATAGCAAGCTGCTAAATAGTTGTTTACGTTAAATGAACATTTTTTATCGTTTTTTGCGTTTGGACAGGCAGTAAGTGTAATCTCGTAGAATTAGCGGTCATATAATTCTTTTTACGCGTTCATGGTGTTTTCTTTACAGTCTAAATTTTTTAAAATGATAAGATTAATCGCTGCATTGCTTTTTGTTCTTTTTCTTTCTTCCTGTGCCCAGTCTATAACGCCCTACCAGGCGGCCAATGGAGGGTACAAAAAATGCCGTGATATCAGGTGATGTGAAGGGAAAACATGCGGACTAAGCTGTATGTTTTCAAGGGATATAGGTGTTGTATAGCACTGTATGTAAAGTATAACGGTACGTTGCTAAATCCAGACACCGCTACAGAAGTTTAAATTCCTTCATTTATATTGCAGGAATTTAAACTTTTCTTTTTTTAACTTCATGGCTGTGCAGGTAACCGTAACATATCAAAAATCCTTAGTGCTACAAGCATTACGCTATCATTTTATCAGCAAGCGGGAAATCAAATTCATGATCATACTGGTAAATGTTTTTACTTCAGTAGCTGCTATTTTATTCTATTACAAAAAAGTAACGCCCCTCGCTTTTCTCATCAGTTTTGTTTTATGGGTAGTGCTGATGCTTGCGTTCTGGCGATGGTTGCCTTCTGCCATTTATAAAAAATCTGCTACATTTAAAGACAGCTTCAAGATTTCCCTGGAAGAGAATCATTTTTTTATTGAAAATACAAAAGGGAGCAAAAGCTGGGCATGGAGGGAATTCAGCGAAATGATAGAAACACCCCATTTCTTTCATCTTTATTTTAACCCGCGTAGTTTTTTTTTACTGCCTAAAGATGCATTTGGCGACAGTGACGGCGTGCATGAGGCAAGGGTATTGTTAAAAAGTAAAATAGGCAAGCAAAAAGTATAGGAGAAGGCTGATAAGCCTGCTTAATATTTCCTGATCAGTATCACCCCTGCAATTAACAAAATAGCCCCTATTATCCTCCCCGCACTTATTTCCTGCACGCTCATGCCCAGCCATCCATAATGGTCAATAACCATTGCGGCCAGCAACTGCCCGGCTATAATAAGCGCAAAGGTTAGCGCAGTGCCAAGGGTGGGTATAATGAAAGTAATGATTGCCACATAAAACGCCCCGATTATACCGCCGGCAAATAGCCATAGCGGGGCAGATTGTATGCCATTCCATTGGATAGTATGTTTACGGGTGAGTAACAGGTAAGCAGCCAGGAACACCGTGCCCACTAAAAAAGATATAAAGGCGGCCATTACGGCCCCGCCCGATACCTTGCCTAATTTGGCATTGATGCCTGCCTGGATAGGCAATATAGCGCCTGTAATGGCTGTAATGAGCATCAGGATAAATAACCTCGATTGCATAGTGTGTTTATTTAATATCAATATACATTAAATATTTGTGCATTCGTGGCTACTTTAAGGGGTATTGGGTAAATCAGCCCGTTTGCGGGCCGCTGGAATTCGTGGCGTATAATTCCAGGTAACGGATAGTCATTATAAAAGCCGGATATCCGTTGAGGAACATCCGGCTTTTATACATTTGAGCAAAACAATTATTGAATATTGGGATTTTTGGCAAATCCCATTTTGGCTTCTATGCTTAAAGTAGCATGAGGTACTGCCCGTAATCTCGCTTTATCAATGAGCTTGCCGGTAACGCGGCAAATACCGTAGGTTTTGTTTTCAATACGCATCATGGCTTTCTCCAGATGATCAATGTATTGAATCTGGCGGCTGGCCATCTGGCTCAGTTGTTCCCTTTCCATGCTAATGCTGCCGTCTTCCATGGTCATATACCGGTTTTCACTTTCATCTCCTCCCATATCGTCTTTACGGGTAATAAGGCCCTGGAGATAATTAAGCTCCTTTTTTGCCGCTTCTAACTTACGTAATATCAATTCTTTAAATTCAATTAATTCAGCATCGCTATATTTCATAGTTGGTCCGCTTTGCTGCACTGCCGGCCGGTCAAGTACAGACTGGGTAAATTCAGGTTCATATTTTCTTGCCTGGTTGGTGCTTAATTTAGGAATAACTACAGGCTTACCAGGTTTTGTTTTTTCCACTTGCGCTTTCGCCACTTTTTTTATTTGTTCAAATTTTGGAGATAATTGTTTTGTGGGGGCAGCCGGAACTTCTTTAACTGCTTTTTTAGCAGGTTCATGCTTTGTGGCATGTGTTGCCTTTTTTACCGGGGTAACGGGTTTTACGGGTGCTTTTGGAGATACCGGCTTTTTAGCAGATGCTTTTTTAACTGCTTTTTTTGCAACAGGCTTGTGTGCTACCGCTTTGGCAGACTTGGCCTGTTTAACAGGCTTTGCCGCCTTCTTGGGGGCGGGCTTAGCAGCTTTCACCGCTTTTTTGGGTGCCGCCTTGGCGGGTTTTGCCTTGTGAGCCGTTGCTTTTTTTGCTGCTTTTTTATTGGGTGCCATTCGTTTATACTTTTTTGGTCACTAAAATCTTTAAAGGTATGTCATTTATTTCTATATCAATACCATTCGTAATATCCGGTAACCATTCTATATTGTCTGCCAAAATTTCCGCGCAAATATATGTATTAAATTCAGTGATAGACGGTTTGAGCGCGGTATTTTCAGATAGTTTTACCAGAATTCTGTCAGTTAGCTCATAACCATTGTCTTTCCGGATTTTCTGGATCCTGTTCACTATTTCCCTAGCATTCCCTTCATGTTCTAATTCAGGCGTAAGCGTTACATCAAGGGCTACTGTCAGTATCCCCTTATTGGCTACTATCCAGCCCGGCACATCTTCACTTTGAATTTCCACTTCCGGCAAGGTAAGGTCAATTTGTTCCCCGTTTATATTAAGCGTGTAAACGCCTTCTGTTTCTATTGTAGCAATATCCTCCTGGGTAAATGCTGCAATGGCTGTGCTTACCGGCTTCATTTTAGCGCCCAGTTTTTTGCCTAAAGCGATGTAGTTGGGCTTTATTTTTTTGCTGATAAATCCATTTCCTTCTGTAATATATTCTATTTCCTTAATGTTCACTTCGTTTTTGATTAGTTCTTCTACTTTACTTATTTGTTCCATCATGCGCTTGTTTTGCACGGGGATAAGCACCTTTTGAAGGGGTTGCCGAACTTTTATATTTACTTTTTTACGGAGTGAAAGTATTAAAGATGAAATATCCTGCGCCATTTGCATTCTTTCTTCCAGGGCTTCATCTATTACCGCCGTAGCTGCTTCAGGGTACAGTGTATGATGTATAGATGCAGCATTATTCCTTTCAGATACTACATTCAGGTTATGGAATATTGCATCACAAAAGAAAGGAGAAACGGGGGCCATAAGCTGCAGCACTGTTTCGAGGCATTCGTACAGGGTTTGATAGGCGCATATTTTATCGTGCTCATATTCGCCTTTCCAAAACCTGCGGCGGCATAATCTTACATACCAGTTGCTCAGGTGTTCATCAACAAAATCCTCAATAGCCCTGCCTGCATGTGTTGGCTCATAATCATCCATATATTCGTTTACCCGCTTCTTCAGGCTGTTTAAAGAAGAAAGGATCCACCGGTCTATTTCCGGGCGCTGGTCCAAAGGAATACAGGCTTCCTTAAAAGCAAAGCCATCTACATTGGCATACAGGGCAAAGAACTGGTACGTATTATATAAGGTACCGAAGAATTTGCGCTGCACTTCCTTTATACCCTGGAGGTCGAACTTCAGGCTATCCCAGGGGGAAGCGTTGGTAATAAGATACCACCTGGTAGCATCTGCTCCGAACTGCTCAATAGTAGCAAAGGGGTCTACCACGTTACCCAGCCGCTTGCTCATTTTATTCCCGTTCTTATCCAGCACCAGCCCGTTTGAAACGCAGGTTCTGAAAGCCAGGCCGGGGTATTGCTGATCAGTAACTGCTATACCTGCTTTTTGGAGTTCTTCCTGCACGGATTCTTTCAGCAGGCTGCCCAAAGCATGCAGGGTATAAAACCAGCCGCGTGTCTGGTCTACGCCTTCGGCTATAAAATCGGCCGGATAGTTTTTGGCGAAAACTTCAATATTTTCAAAAGGAAAGTGCCACTGGGCATATGGCATGGCGCCGCTATCGAACCATACATCCACCAGGTCGGGAATGCGTTTCATGGGTTTTCCGGTGGGGCTAACCAGGATCACTTCATCTACATAAGGTTTGTGAAGGTCAAGTATACCATTATGTAAATAATTTTCATTTACACCGCCCCCCAGCACTTCATTGGCCTTTTTAATTTCCGTGTTCAGCTCATGTATGGAGCCAATACATTTTTCTTCGGTCGCGTCTTCGGTTCTCCAAACAGGCAATGGTGTTCCCCAGAACCGGCTCCTGCTCAGGTTCCAGTCTACCATATTTTCCAACCAGTTGCCAAACCGGCCTTCACCGGTTGATTTGGGTTTCCAGTTAATGGTTTTGTTAAGTTCCACCATCCTGTCCTTTAATGCGGTGGTTTTAATGAACCAGGCGTCTAAAGGGTAATATAAAACCGGCTTATCCGTGCGCCAGCAATGCGGGTAATTGTGCTCGTATTTTTCAATTTTAAAAGCGCGGTTCTCTTTTTTCAGCTTCACGCAGATGTCAACGTTTACATCTATATAATCCTTTTCGTCTTTATAATTTTTTACATACCGGTTGCTGAATTCTCCCGTACCATCAATGAATTTTCCTTCCCTGTCAACCAATGTTAAAATACCAAGCCCGTATTTTTGCCCAACTTTATAGTCGTCTGCACCAAATGCGGGGGCGGTATGCACAATGCCTGTACCATCTTCAGTGGTAACAAAATCTCCGGGCACCACTCTAAAAGGGCGGGCGCCGGGCGTAATGGTTTCGATGGCTTCGGGTGAATTGGCTTCAAATGGCAAAAGCTGCTCGTACCTTATATTTTCCAGGTCTTTGCCTTTAAAGGCTTTTAATATTTTCCAGGGTAATGTTTTGGTCCCGGAAGTATAATGCTCAAAATCGCCGTTTTCATCCTCTGCTTTAAAATAGGTATTTACCAGGGTATTGGCAAGCACAACGTTTACAGGTAAGTGCGTATAAGGATTAAACGTTTTTACCAGCACATAATCAATATTAGCCCCAACGGTAAGCCCGAGGTTGGAGGGGAGCGTCCAGGGAGTAGTGGTCCAGGCAAGAAAAAAAACCTCATCGCTTTGAGCCGCATCAAACAAAAAATTGCTTTTTTCATCTTTCACCGCCTTAAACATCACCACAGCCGATGTATCCTTCACCATCTTATAGGTGCCGGGCTGGTTCAATTCGTGCGAGCTTAAACCGGTGCCGGCGGCAGGGGAATACGGCTGAATGCTCACGCTTTGATAAAGCAATCCCTTTTCATATAACGCTTTCAGGGCCCACCACAGGGTTTCAATATAGCTGTTTTCAAAAGTAACATAAGGATCAGACAGGTCTACCCAGTAACCCATTTTGTTGGTTAATTCATCCCATTTGTCTTTGTATTTTAATACTTCTCTGCGGCAGGTAGCGTTGTATTCCTCAACCGAAATTTTCTTCCCGATATCCTCTTTTGTAATGCCCAGCATTTTTTCAACGCCCAGCTCTACAGGAAGCCCGTGGGTATCCCACCCCGCTTTCCGTTTTACCTGGTATCCCTTCATGGTTTTGTAACGGCAAACCAGGTCTTTGAGCGTGCGGCCAATAACATGGTGGATGCCCGGCATGCCGTTAGCGCTGGGAGGTCCTTCATAAAATACAAAAGAGGGCGCACCGTCACGCAGCCTTATGCTTTTTTCAAAAGACTGGTCTTCAGCCCATTTTGTTAACACTTCCTGCTCCGTAGCCGGCAGGTTCAATCCTCTAAATTCCTTGTACCGTATTGCCATAAATAGCCAAAAAATGTTGGCAAAGTTACAGAAACATAAGGTATTTTCCGGCTTATTGTTCTTCCTCTGGTCTTCCCCAGGGCAGTGTGCCTACCCGAATTATGCATTTACCGGACGCTTAGTTTATTTTAAAAAAGCAAAGTCTGGCGCTACAAATGAAATAAAAGAATATTTATCAGGTATGCATAAACGATAGTAGCATGCGGATATGGTGATATACAGGGAAAAATTTCCCCATGTTGAACCCGGTGTGTGTGCAATTACACAAAATTAAAACGGGCAAAAAAGAAATGAAATGTAGTTGCATCATAAACCGGCTACCTGTTATACCACAAACCGGTTACTTAAAAGGAGAAAAAACATTCACTTATCCACATCCCGGAACTTTGGCACAGTTTCTGAAAATTAGGGACTTATATAAGCATAAAGCGTTTTAATCTTTGTGTTTATTTAATTGCACACAAAAACATATAGGGATCTATATATAAAAGCACTAAGTTTTTCCAGGGTTTAGGGATTAGGGATCGAGGGGAGCAGTCGTGCTCCCTTCTTCTTTTTAAAGAATGCTCCAAAATCAAAAACGAAAGCATTGCTTTTTTACGGGTTTTGCATTTTTTTAACACTCATCATTTACAAACTGCTATTCCTGGCGTAACACGAATTTCTTTACGGGTTTCTATTATTCGCGTATCCAGTTTGCTTTAGTATGCACATCAGCGCGCCTTCCTTTTGCAGAAGGTATAGCTACATAGCCAATATAGAAAAAGCCAAGCAGTTTATCCGCTTCACCCAGTCCGAAAAAGCTTTTGGCATTTTCGTAATACGTTATTCCCCCTGTGGTCCAGTATCCGCCTAAATCGTATGCGGTAACAGAAAGATAGATATTTTGTACGGCGCAGGCCACCGCTTCTATGTCTTCTATTTCCGGTATCCTGGTATTAACAGCCCGTTTCATCCCTATGGAGATAATATGTGAAGCTTTTAAAGGCTGTTGCTGCAGCTTGTGATATTTTTTTTCGGCAAAACCGCTCCCGGATTCCTGCCTGTATAATTCACTTTGAAAGGAAGCCAGTTGCTTTAAGCCGTTGCCCGTAAATACCGAAAAGTGCCAGGGCTCATTTTGCCCGTGCGTTGGCGCCCACGTGGCATTGGTCAGTATTGCTTCAATAATTTCGTCAGGAATAGGCCTGCCCGCATCAAACTGATCGGGGAAAACCGAACGCCGGTTACGGATAAGATGGTTGATGCTATCGGTGTTGTATTGCATATATTAATTTTAGAGGTGTCGGGTTACAGGTTTCAAGTCTCAGGTTTCAGGGTGTGCATGCCTAAAATAGGTTGACAAAAAACAGTCACTTATGATGAGGCA
>ENA-UOUJ01000085-UOUJ01000085.1-activated-sludge-metagenome-genome-assembly--contig:-NODE-85-length-81982-cov-10.386674_pt1 | contig 81982 bp, 72 predicted proteins | sample MGYA00249839_ERZ747224 | MGnify/ENA primary metagenome ERZ747224 (study PRJEB28782, sample SAMN03220277) | activated sludge metagenome | biome: wastewater; feature: sewage sludge; material...
TCGTTTCTTCCGGAACGCCGGGCGTGCGGGACGCGCGGATGGGATGCTCAGAAGCCAGTGCTGGATAGCGTTCGACAAGATTTCGATGATGTTCGCCAAGACATCCTGAAGGGCACAGCGGACGCAAAGAGGCTCACCGTGCAAGGAGTGCCCATCTCGGGGGAGGATGCTCAGGCGATTGCGAGAGCCCCGAGATCGGAGGCGCGCGGAGTTCAGCTAAATGGACACTACCGCATCAGGAAGATCGACTGGGATCACGAGACTGTCGTTCGGCTCTGGGTCGAAAGCACTGACAATGACCGGCGATTCATTGCAACGCTCAAGGTGGAGGAGATTGGCGAGAATCAGCGCGAATTGCTCAAGAGTTGTGAGTGGGAGCGAAAGCGCGTGTACCTCAGTATCAATGCGACAGAGCTTCGTGGCGAGATCACTACAGCCGTTATCGTCGGGGCAGAATGGCCGTCCGACTCAAGGCCCTTCCCGGAGAGTTCGGTCGACGGCAAAGGTCAGACTTAAACGCTGGAACTGGCCGCGCTAGAATATGCCTTTGGAGCGCCGAAGGCCCACCATGAAGCCTACTGCCGCCCTCATTGTCCTCGTCACGCTCCCCTCTGTAGCGCTGGCTGGCAACTACGCCGAGTGCATCCTTGAAACGGTGCCCGGCGTGGAGAACAACCCCGCGGCCTATGCCGCTCACCAGGTGTGCCTGTCGAAGTTCCCTGGTGGCATCGAGGCCGTCAAGCAGGGCTCGGGGCGCGGGTTCTTCGGCTACGACTCGGGCGCAGAGTGCACGCTGAAGAAAGCTGGTGACACACGAAGCCAAAGCGGCGCCGCCATGATCTCTGCGAGTTGCCGGAAGCTGTACGATGAAGACGGCCCATGGATGGAGTTCCGGTAGGCGTCAGGCCCTTTCCCAGCTTGCTTGGCGGCGGGGCTCATGGTTTTGCCCTCGTGCGGGTCATGGGGAAGGGTAGCGCGCCGCCGATCGCCCACGAAAAACCCGCCACGCGGGCGGGTCTCGTTCCGGATTCATCGGGCTGCGCTCCTTGGTGCGGATTGCTCAAGCCGATGCGCTGCTGCGCGGCTTCGGCGCTCCCGTATTCGGCGGCGGCGGCAAGTTCGACACCGGCCGCGACTCGGCCCATTCCTGCACTTCGCGCACCAGCCAGCCGACGCGCTGGCCGGACAACTGGCGGCGCTTCGGGAATTGTCCCTCGCGCTCCAGGCGCTCGATGGTTGAGGTGGACAAGGCGACGGCCTGGGCGACGGTGGGAAGGTCCATGAAGATGGGGGTGATGGGGATCTTCTTGGCGCTCATGCTGCACTCTCCGTGAGTCCCGCCTTCATTTCCTCGCTGGCGAGTACGTCTCGCAGCCAACTCGCCCGCATCGCGGCGTGCTCTTCCCCGATCGACGCCAGGGCGCGCGCCTGGTCGACGCTCTCGGTTTCAAGGATGGACTTCAGCGGTTGGCCAACGTCTTCCAGCACGCCGGCCGCGCGCTCCATGGTATCGACAAGTTCGGTGCTCACGGTTTCACCTCGGGCTGCGTGATCGGGATCAGTTGCGACGCGGCGTAGCTGCCGACCTCGGCCATTGCGCCGATGCTCTCGAGCGAGCTCGACAGCGAGCATAGCAGGGCGTGCACGTTCTTCGAGTCCTGGAAGAAGCCCGAGCGGGTCGCGCTCTCGCCGTCATCGCTCACCATGTGGCCGATATGCTCGGTCACCTCGGCCAGCCGTAGCGCCTCGCTGGCGGCGGCGTCGGCAAGGTCGGTCAGCTGAAACCAGTCGGCGGGCGTCAGTTGGTCGTGCGCCCGCTGCATTAGCAGGTGCATGGATTCGTAGATGGGCCGTCTCATGATGCACCCCCTTCCACCTTCGCCAGGGCGGCGCGCAGTGCAAGAAGGGTGCGCCCTTCGTCGGTGTGCTCGGTCGCGTGGAACTTCTGCCGGGTCAGCAGCCGCTCAGCGGAGGTGCACGCCTGGTGCAGATCGGGCGCGGCGGCGAGAAGGGCCTCGTTCGCCGGATGGCGCTGGCCGTTGCGGTCGTGGCAGACCTGCGCCACATAGTGGTGGTCGCGGTCCGTCGACGTGATGTAGCCCGTGTCGCTGATGGCGTAGGGGCCGGGGGTGAAGCTGGCGGAAATCGCGGGTGTGGTCGGCGCGAGTGCGCGCGCGCCGGGTGAGGTGATGTGCATGGTGGTGCTCCAGAACTGGTTTCGTTCTCCGCCTCCCGTCGCCAAACGGGGTGAGCGGAACCGTGTCGGGTTGGCGAACCGGGTTCTGGAACCGGCAGACCTTGCGGTCTCCCAACACGGCCCGCCCATTGCGCGGCACCATGCTACGGACGAAAAAAAGCCGCACTGAGGCGGTTGTCCGCCAGAACTGTCCCGGTCGCCAAACCGGTGCGCCGTTGTTTGCGGTGCGGGTGCATGATGGCTCAGGCGGCGCAGCGCGGTCAAGCGCTTCGGCATACGCGATAACGGCCGTTCGACGCCTCGCGCTCAGCAGCTCTGTTTTCCGTGGATACCCTGCTGGATACCTCAGCCTTGGATACCAGCCGAGCGGATGCCCGCGCCCGGCGCTCAGCTTACATGATCGGCGGAACTCAACTTTCCTGTGGTCCTCATGGGGTTCGCTCTCTTCTGCGCCCATCCGTTGGCTGCCGATCGTGCCTTCCCCTTTGCGCTGGTCGGCCCCGTACTCAATCCGCCATGCAGTTTGCAGCGTCCATTGCGATAGATGGACGTGAGCTTGCACGGCGTACCCGCCCTGGTGCGTGCGCCACAGGTCAAGCCGATGAGGTCGTGCGGCAGCGGTGGATAGACGGGCGGCGGATACTGATAGCCGCGCTCACGCCATTCGTTTGCGAGGCGATCATGCTCGGCGTGATACTCGCGCCATCGGCGGCGGCGCTCTCGGTCCGGATCAGTCGGCATTGCGTTCATCGTTGTTTTCCCCGTGCAGCTTCCTTCGCGCGCGCGTATTGGTCGCATAGCGGAGCTTCCTTCGCGCGCGCGTACAGCTCCAAGTGCGGAAGCGGTGCGTACCTCACTGCGTACCGCTTCCTTGCGTACCTGCAGCGGTCAATCGACGTTTGCAAAGCGCCCTTCCTCCCTGAGCGCATCGCGTTTCCGCGAAAGGTGGATTCCGTCTCGAATCTGTCCCGCGTTGCGCACCTTGGCTCGGTACGCCTGCTGGAAGGAAAGCGCATTGATCGCGAACTCCGGGTTTCGGTTGCTGAATCGCCGGGCATCGTCTGCCGCCTCGAGCATCCCGCCTTGGTCGCCGGCCATACTCGCGGCAACCCACATGTTCAGGATCTCGGAGCGCCGGTCCTGGAGCCTCGCCTCGCGCCCCTTCACCGCGTTGCGGCCCTCGTACATCTCGGCCAGGCGTGCAGGCTGGAACCCGAGCGCCGTCCCGACGATCTCGGCGGGCTTGAGGTCGATCCCGAGATCATCGCCACGCCAGGAGCGCACGCCCTCGTCGTTGTAGCGGTAGGCCCGCAGCGGGGCGCTGATGAACTTCGGCATCATCGACTCGACGCCGCGGGCGAACTTGCCTTCCTCGAACGCCTTCGCGGCCGTGCCCATCTGGCCCGCGTAGCCCGCCACCGGTCCAAGCAGCGAGATCAGCCAAGCCTCAACGAGGTCGCGCCCCTCGGCCTCCTTCTGCGGTCCGCGAATCCACAGGTCGCCCAGACCGACGCGGGAGGCAAGATCCACGTTCAGCAGCATGCGCATGGGGCCGTGCGCGATCGCCTCGCCGCCTTCCTTGCCGAAAACGTCGGCCAGCATGTTCCGGTACTCGGTCTCCCAGTCCCACGGGTCGTCCTCGTCGCCCATGCCCATGCTCAGCAGCCCAAGCAAGGGCGTGATGCCGAACACGCCAAGCGGCAGGCCCAGCGATCCGGCGGCGGTGAAGTGCATCGCGGCGACGCCCACCAGCATCCGGCGTGCTTCCCGCTTCACCTCCGGGCTTTCGCCCTTCAGTGCCTGGTAGGCGTTGCGCCACAGCAGGTAGGTCATCTGCTGGCTGTACTGCTTGAACATCGTGATGACGCGGGTGAAGTTGCCATGCATGAAGCGGGCGCGGTTGCTCGCCGAGTAGTCGAAGTGCGTGCGGATCAGCGCCCCGCGGGCGGCCTCGACGGCGCCGGCATGGTCTTGCCCCTTGTCACGCGCCAGGCGATAGGCGGCCAGCGCCGACACCTGCCGGTTGAAGACCTCGGGAACGTGGAAGGTCCAGCCGACGATCTTCATTGCCCGATCGATGACGAACGCCCGCCGGCTTACCGTGCTGTCGGTGTTCGCGGTACCGGCCAGGTCGTGCGCCTGGGTCAGGTTGATGAGGCCCATGGTTTCCAGTTCGCGAATCGCGCGCTGCTCGTCGCCGTTGAGCTTGGGATTACCCGCCATCACGAAGCCGGACCACTTCTCCCACTTCCCGCCGAAGTAGTCGCGCGCCGCCAGGGTAAGCGCCGTGCTGGCCTTGCCGAAGCCGTACCGGGCACCCAGCCAGGGCAGCGTCACGAACGGCGTCTGCGTCAGGTTCACCAGACCGCTCGCCACCGAGCCCCCCAGCGACATGACGAAGCCGACCTGTCCGGCCGCTGCCGCTACCGGGTGGGTGCTCGGGTTCATCAGGTAATCAAGGCGCCGACTCAACTCGTTGACGACCTGTTGCTGTTCGGTCACATCCACGTCGCCGCGGGCGTCGCGGGCGTCCTTCTGCATCTCGTCGAGCAATAGGGCGAGTTCCTGCGCGTGGCGGATCTTCGCGATGTGATGCCCGGCGTGCTGCATGCTTGCGGCAAAGGCCCGCATCGCGTCGGAACTGAAGCCGGGTACGCCCTTTCGGTGGCGGAAGTGGCGCCGGTAGCTGGCATCGGGCAGGGTGCCGATCGCCAACTGGTTCAGGTTGTCCATGAGCGCGGATTTCTGGTCCGCCGGCATCTCCAGGGCGTTGACCTTCTCGAGCACATCGCCGATGAACTGGCCGGCGGCGCCGTCCTGGGTGGCCGAGTACTCCGCCTTGCTCGTGGCCTTCACCGTCCATCCCGCGCCGCGGAGCTGGCGCATCCGCAGCTCGCGCTGTGCGCTCGACTCGAAGGTTTCGACGATGCGCTCCTTGCCCTTGTCCGCGATCAGCACCAGCTCGCCGAAGCGGGCAAGCGGGAAGTAGGGGCCGTCCTTGAGGTAGTTGTCGAACTCGAGCCGGATCTGTGCCGCGATGCGGGCGCCGTTGGTGCCAGCGTTCTCCGCACGGCTGGCCAGGCCGTCGCGGATCGACAGCAGGGTTTCGCGGTAGGTGTCGCGCACATCCCGGTAGAGCGATTGCGCCGCTGGCGGAAGCGTCTTCCACATGCGCAGCATGTCCGCCTGCTCGGTTCTGAGCGCGCCCGTGCGGTGGGTCTCCGGGTCGAACTGCGCCAGGGTCGCGCGGTGCATCAGGTCGGACACGCGGTCCGCGACCTCGGAAGGCAGCTCGCGCCAGCGTTCGAGGATCACGTCGGCACGCTCGGCGATCCGCTGGCGCACCGTGTCCATTTCGCGCACGACCTCATCGAAGCGCCGAACGCCCGGCATCGAGTCGCCCCAGATGTCGGTGATCTGGTCTCGCGTGAGCGCGCCCATGGCCCAGCCGCGATTCGTGCGCAGCGCGTGGCCGATCCACTCGGCCGGCGTGAGTCGCGGCGCCGGGGGCAGGGCGCCCGGGTCGGCTTGGCCCTGGGGGGCGTCTGCCGTGTCGCGGGCGTAGCGGGGCGGGGCGTCCTCGGCGACGGTGTACGGGCTCGCCTCGTCGCTGATGCGCATCGCCTTCGCGTCACGCCCATCGAGGAAGTTTCCGCCCCACGGCGTGCCATTCATCCGCATGGAGTCGCCGGCAGCGGTGACCACATCCGACACCACGCCGAGCCGGATCAGTTCGCCCATCGCGAAGTTTGTTTGAGCGCCGGCAGGCAGCACGAGGAAGCGATGGCCTCCGCTGCCCGACTCGCGTGCAAGGGCTCGCATGACACCCTTCACCTTGCCGAGCGCCTCGGGCGATGCGTCGTCTAGCATGGCGGCCGGCAGGTCGAGAAGCAGCGATACCCGCCCGTCGGAGCCGGTCAGAACGAGCGTTGCATGACCGCCAGGGATCTGCAGCGCCTTCGCGATCGACGCCACGTCGACCGGCCCGCCGACCTCGACATTCAGCAGGTTGTGTGCGAGGGTGGGCTTGCTCTTGAAGTCGACGGCCGCCAGTTCGGGCGCTGCTACCCGCTGCACCTGTCCGCTGCCCTGGATCACACTGTACTCGTTGTGATCGATCACGATGTGACCGAGCATGCCCGGCGCCTTCTGATCCACGTCGTTTGTCAGGCGCACGTCTTGCACCGACGGCTCAGCCCGGCCGGAAGGGTGATTGTGCAGGAGGTAATAGCCGTCGGCGCCGAAGGCCTGCATGTCGTCGCGGATCTGCTCGGGCAGGTTGTCCGGCACGCGCACGACCGCCGGCAGGCGACTCGAATAACCGTTCTCGCCGATGATGCGGCCGTTCTTGACGAAGAAGGCGCGGAAGGTCTCGAATCGCGGATCGCGATAGACCTGCGCCAGGGTGGCGAGGTCCGCCGGGCTGCTTACTGCTTGTCCGAGGAGTTGGTTTGCTTCTCCGGCGACGAAGCCGTCGTAGAGCCGGGCGCCGAGTAGGGAGACTGCGCCTCGATCAGCGCCATCGTTCCGTCGCCGAGCCAGTGAATTGCCGAGCCGTCCGAGAAGGTCTCGGAGCGCACTGCGGCCGGTCCCGCGCTGGGCTTCGGTGGTGCCGGGTCGGGTTTCGAGGTTGTCATAGACTTCATCCGGTTGAACGGTCACCGTCCAGCGGCCGACGGGCGCCTTCTTGAGCTTCTGCGCGAACGCCTCGAGGTTCTGCGGCGTGTTGAGCACCTTGAACCGCGAGGTGCCGGCCCTGAGCTCGACGAACCCGATCTGCGCCCGCAGTCGCTCGAGCTCGCGGTCCTGATTATCGGCCCAGCTCGTGAGCCGCTCGGCCTCGGCGCGCTTGGTGCCCTTCAGGCTGGCGCGGCGGCGGGCGTCGGCGATGCGATCCTTAAGCTGATTGTAGTCCGCGACGAGGTCGGCCGGTGCTGTGCGGGTCTTCAGCTGCTCGACCTGTGCGAGGAGCACGGCACGCCCTTTTGCCGTTTGCCCGGGTGCGAACGCGGGCGCGGCGGCCGGCGTGCTGGGCGTGGCGTTGGTCGTCTCCGTCTCGAGCTGGGGCGCGGCGGCGGGCGCGGTGCCGGCCTGTGCGTTCAGCTCGGGATAGAGTGCGACGATTTCGGGCGCGACTTGCTCACCGCGGGCGATGGCGTTCTTCACTGCTTGCCGGTGTGCGGCGCGGGCGACCTGTTCGGCCTCGGTCTTCTTGGTGAAGAAGCGGGCGCCGTTGGCGAGCGTCTTGCCGAACTTGCCCTCGATGATCTCGGGCTCGGACTGCAGATACTGACCGTCCCACCGAGCGAACCAGCGGCTACCGTCCTTCTCGATCTGCGCCAGGGCAACGAAGTCGTCCTGGTCGAGCTCCCACGGCTTGGGCAGCGGCGCCTGTTCGGTCGGAACGAGCCCCCACCCGCCGGAGACCTTGACCGGGCGCATATCGAAGCCGCGCTGCTTGGCGCTCGTGGCGGCCAGCTTGGCGTTCTTGAACGGTCGGCCGTTGGCCTGTAGCAGCGGCGTGTCCTGCTGCATGTCCCTCTGCGGCGCCTGTGTTGGCGCGGTGTTGGGCGTTGCGGTGCCGGTCGGAATGTCCTGCTGCATGTCCGGCGCTGCGGGGGGCGTTGCCAGTGCGTCCACCGGGTCCGGAAGGAGGCCGGACGCGAGTCGGTCGCGCGCGGAATTGCCCAGGTCGGTCCATGCCGTCTGTGCAAGCCGTCTGGCGATCACGTTGGGTGCGCCGGCCTTTGTGGCCCATCCTGCCCGCGCGGCGACTTGCTGGCGTTGCTCGCCGGTCATCGCTTCCCACCTGGTTGCAGCGTCGGGCGCTTCGCTATTCGCGGGCAGTGCCTGGATCGTGGCGCCGAGCGGGACGGCCGGCGATGGGTCCGGTTGCATCACGCCTGCGAGCCGATTGCGCAGCACATCGCCCATTTTGCGCCAGGGCATGGCCTGCACATTGCGACGCTGCACTGGATTAAGGCCGGCGCGCTGGATGAGCGCATGACGTTCTTCTGCCGGCATGGTCTCCCAACGTGCGCCGGCTGACTCGAGATCCGCGGGCTGCAAGGCGCTTTCTTGATCGACAGCGCTGGTGGACGGGGTAGCTCCAGCAGGAGCAAGGCTTTCGCTCTTGATGGGTTCTTGATCCAGCGGGAACCCGAGCCCATCAGGCTGAAAGCGGGTGATGGCGGCGCGCTGCTCCGGGGTCAGCAGATCAACTCGAGCGATCCCGAAACCGGTCGCGTCGACATTGGGCACGACTGCAACAGCATTCCCGTTTGCCCCGAGCATTCTCGCCAAGCGCTGTGCGTTCTCGAGTGGAACCGGCGATTGCTGCGAGGTTACGGGGGCGAACTCGCCGAAGTCTGGCGCGGGCATCGCCCGATCATCTCCGGCGGGAGCTTGGTCCGCCTGTGTCGCGTTGCCGGTGGCGGCTCCCATTCTCGGGCTTGTCTCGGCATGCGTCCCGAGGCCTCCGCCCCAGCCGATCAACTGATCCGCCGGGACATGGCTCGTGCTGGTTCTGCCGCCGATCGTGCCGCGCACCGGAACGAAAAGCCGGCCGCCCTGGTCCGGTTCAGCTTGGCCGACCACCTCGACCGGAAGGTCAAACTCACCATTGCGCCACACGACGCCGGCATTGCCTGCAGGCGTGGCCGGCTGTGCGGCAGGCGAGGCGCCGGTATCGACCGCCAGTGCGGCAGCGGCCGACATCGGGCCGGCAGCCGGGTCCAGGCCCATCTGCTGCGACGGCGTGGCGGCGGGCTCGAGTGCGCGCTCGTTGATGATCGGCGCAGGCGCGGGCGGGAAGACGCCAGCGCGGCCCAGCGCGGCCTCGTCGATGATCGGGCGCTCGGCGGTCGGGGTGAAGCCCTGCGGTGTCGATGCAGGCGGCTCGGTGCCGGCTTCCGGCGTCGCCCCGCGGTCTTGCGGCGCGGGGCGCGTCATGCCGCTGTAGAGCGACGCACCACCACCCATCGCCATGCCGGCCAGCGTGCCCATCACGGCCGCGTCTTCAACGCCTTCGCTCCACGGCTTGTCGAGCGCAAGGTTCTGGATGATCTGCTCGGAGATGGACTGCGGCAGCTCTTCGAGGAAGCCCTCGGTGATGGCGCCTTCGATGACCTGGCGCGGCACGCTCTTGGCCGGCTGGCGGGCGATCTCCCCGGCGATCGCCTGGGGCCTCACGCCCTGAGCAAGCATGGTGTCGATGTCGCCGAAGCCGAAGCGCTGCGCGATGCGGCCGCCCAGATAGCCGAACAGCGTTCCGGCCAGGCCCGTGGCCACGGCGGCGCCGGACTGTGCCGGCGTCAGCAGGTCGTCCTCGGTTTCCTGGCGGATCGACGATGCCTGCGCACCGGCCATCATCGCGCCTTCGCCGATCGCGCCAGCCGCGGCGGCACCCTTGGCGCCCATCTGCCCCAGTCGCGTCCCGGCCATCAGCCCGCGTGCCGCGACACCGCCCGCCAACATCGGCGCGATGGATTCCGTGACGGTGTTCGCAATCAGGGAAGGGTTCTGGAGGGCGACGGCGGTCTTGTCGAGGATGCCGTCAGCTTCCTGGAACTGGCGCTGCTGGTCCTTGTAGGCGTCGGTGTTGAACTCGCTCAGGAACTCCTTGGCCTGCTTCGGCCGGAAGCCGAGGGCGCCGCCCTCGTTCTCGAGGAACTTGCCGACACGGCCGCCGGTGGGGATGTCAGCAAGGCCGACCAGCGTCTCGGGTACGGCGATCGCCGACTTTACCGCGGACAGGCCCAGGTCGCGGGCGTGACCGAGAAAGCCTTTGGGCTCGGGCTTCGTCTCCCCGCCGAATGCCTCCCAAGGCTTCTGTTCTGCTGCTGTATCGCTGCTCGTGGTGTCGCTGAACTCTTCCCAGGGCTTGCGATCGGCCATTAGACTTTCTCCCAGCTTGCTTGGTCGGCGGGGTTCCCGCCCTTGAATCGGTATCCATTGCGGACTTCGCCAGCTCGCGGCGCGGCGCTCGCAGCCTGCGCGGCCTGCTGATCCACGAACTGCCCGGTCTGGTTGTTGAAGACGCGCGCCGGCACCGTGCGCATCCCTTGTTCCGTGATCTCCTGGCCACCCGGCACCACGGTGTAGCGGTTCGGCGCTTCCTTGCCGCTCAGTGCGCGGAGCTGTTCTGCCGCGGCTGCGCGCTCCTCCGGCGTCTTGGCGTTTTCGTAGGCGGCGTAGAGCTTTTCTGCGCGCTCCAGGCCGCGAGCCTCGAATCCCTTGAGCAACGATTCCGTGTCGGCGCTGCGACGATCAATCTCGTCGCGCGACAAAGCGCGGGCGTTCGCACCTGCTTCTTGCATAGCTGCGCGCTCGGTAGCGGCCTGCTGGTTTGCCGCCTCGGTCGCTGCGCGCTGATCGCCTTCTTGCAGCCCGGCTAGAGTTCGTAGCTGGTTCGCGGTGAGCTGTCCGTTCTGCGCGCCTCGATACGGCGTGCTCGAAGCTCGGATCAGCGCATCGCGTTCTCGCCGTGATGCGTCGCTATTGCCGATCACGCCTCCCGCGGGGCTTTGCTGCTGGTAGGGGTGGAACCCTGCGGGCTGCGGAGCTTGCTGCGCCGCCGCTGGCGCCTTGTAGGAGGGCACGGTGTTTACCGTTCCGCCCTGCATGCCCGAGATCGCCTCGCCGGTCGGCAGGTTTGTGAAGAGCGGGCTCTTGAGTCCTGGGGCGTTGTCGATGCGGTTGATTCCCTCGGCAGACGTGGGGCGCACGCTCATGCCGGGGGCCGGGCCTTGTCCGGGGTCGGGCGTGAAGCCGTAATCCGTGCGCCCCTTCGTGGAGGGTAGTTCCGTGGCGCCGACAGCAGCCGGCGGAATCGGCGCAGCGGCAGGCGTCGCCGCAATGGGAGAAGGCGCTCCGGCGTTGCCGTAGTCGGCCAGGCGCGCTTGATCGCTTGAGCGAGCGAAGAATCCGCCGACGGCGCTTGCTGCATCTTTCACCGGGTCGCCGCGGTTCAGGTAATTGAGCGCCCCGCCGACATCCGCATTCGCCTTGCCGTACATGCCCTCGCCGCTCATGCGTTCGGCCCTGCGCTCGTTGCCCAACGCTACAGCGCCCATCTGCGGACTTGGGCCTGCCACGGCCAGGCGCTTGCGCTCTTCCTCGGCCGGCGATCCGCCGTTAGCGAAGTAGAGCCCGTCCTTTTGCGGCTTGAAACCTTCGGCAACGGGCATGTGGGTGGCGTCGCGCATCTGGTTGAGCGCCTGGACGCCCACCGCATGGACCTGCTCGGGCGGCATCTGGAACTCGCCGCTGCTCACATTGACCGGCACTGGCTGGCCGAGCTCGCCGAGCGATTGTGGGCCGATCTGCTGCGTCGAGTCCGCGGGCATGATGTAGCTGCCCTTCGGGATCTCGGCCTTGATGCTGTCCGATGTGCCGGTGCCCGGGCCTTGGATCTTGCCGCCCTTCCCCTTGTCCTTGGGCATTGCGCCCGGCTTGAATCCGTACATGGTGATAGCCTCAATAGATGCGATTCGAACCCGGCAAAGGGTCGGGTTTGCTTCACCTTGATTCCAGCCCTAGAGGGGGTGGGGCCGGGCCTCTACGGCTTCAGCCGGATCGGGCTTTGCTTATCTGCGAGCTGGCGGGCCTCGTACTGCTTTGCCCATGCGTGAGCGGCATCGGCAGGATTGGCGGCTGTGCAGTTGCACAAAGAACTGACGGCGCCCTTTCCGCAACTTCGATCTTGCCCTTTAGGGACTCAAGAAATGCAGGGTGCGCCTCCGCCTGCTCCGCGCGCGCGTACATTTCACCAATCGCCCTTTTAGGGACTCGGAAAACTCGCCCCTCTCGCGCGAACAGACCGCAACGAGGGGCGCGCCGGTCTTGGCGTCGGCGAGGATGCTGTCGCGCTTGCCCTGTCTCGGACGCGAGACGATCGCGGCCAGCGTCTTCGACTTGGACGACCTCGACGCGCTGAAGGTCGAGCGCGACGAGAACGACCAGAGGAAGGAGCCGACGATCAGCGAGAAGGTGGCGCTGGCCGAGGCGATTGCGGAGCGGCTGAACGACCGCAAGGGGAGCAACCAGTACGTCAAGAAAGAGGGTCAGGAAATATTTCCTGATGCTCAAGGTCAGCAAACCCGCGACATCGCCGCCGCGAAAGCCGGCCTCGGTTCCGGCAAGACCCTCGAAGCCGCGCAGAAGGTCACACAGGCTCTGCGCGCCCATCTGGCGGGCATTCCTGGAACTGACGCAGCTCTCGCCGAACGTCGCTCACCTGCGCGGACAGCACCGCATTGAGGCGCGCGGCCTCGTGCCCGATCTCGATCGCGACGAACTGCTGTGCGGCGCCGGTCATCACCTCACCGAGCATGCGCGACTCACGCGGAGTCAGGATCATCACCGCGTCGCCGATCTCGAGCACGGTCGTTCCGTCCGGGCAAATCGTGCGTGAGATCGGCCGGGCCGGCTTGTGCTGCTCCATCGGCACGAACACCCCGCGCTGCACTCTGCGGATGCGGCCGTTGTCCAGCAGGCAGCCCAGCCGGTCGTCGATGGTGGTCAGCTTCAGGCCCGTCATCTCGGCCAGGATCTCGCGGGTGACGATCTGCTCGCGGGCGTGCAAGTCCTGAATCGATTCGAGCACGATCTCTGCCGTCGATCTCTTCGGATTCGTGGTCGTGTCGGTCATTCGCTACCCCCTCACTCACCGGACATTCCAAGGTGCTCACGCTTGAGGCGGTGCAGCAAGCGATCCAACTCGCTGCGGGCCGCTCTCAGCTCGTCGAGCTGATTGCTCTATCCGTTGAGTTTCCGGTTCAGGGCCGCCAGGGCGGCTTCGGCAGCGGCAATTGTGCACGTCAGGCGGCGGACTTCCTCTGTCGCGGCAAACGCGCGCCTGAACGTGATGGGGTCGTCGGCAAGGTCGTCGATCGCCGCATTGGTCACATCTGCCGAACGTTCGACCATCTCGAGGCGCAGCGCCGCAATCGCCTCGGCGAGCCGGCGGCGTTGGCACGGATCCTCTGTCAGCTCGAACCGGCGCTCCAGAAGCGCGACCCGCTCGCGGTGGCGCTTGACCTCTGGATGGTCGGCGAAGGTTGATTCGGGAACCGCCGCGATCTGGCTGGCGATCTTCATCTGCTCCGCCTTCGCGGCTTCTCGCTCGCGGATGCCGCTCAGCATGCTGGCGACTCCGTTGGTTGATTCGTTGCTCATGGCTGTATCTCCTTTACTGGTCGTGGCTCTGTTGGTGGTCGAACTGTCTGGTTGATGCGGATCTGGTGGTTTCATGGGGCAGGTGGTAGTCGTCCGTTGAGTTCATCCAGCCAGTCACCCGGTCGGGGTGGAATGCACACCTCAACCTCGATGCCTTTGAGCGCCAACCGGTGCGCGGCTCGATACGCTGCGGCCTGTCCAGCAAAGTTGGCGTCATGGTCGGCAAAGATGACGACATGCTCCACCCCTTCGGGAGGCTCGAAGGTTTCGATGCCCGACGTGCTTATGCAGGACCATGTGGGCACCTCGAACAGTTCGGACGCCGCGAGCGCAGTCTCGACACCCTCAGCTATTCCCAAAGATCGAGAAACGGGCGTCAGGCGGATTGCAGCGCCTGAGAGAGGTAGCCCCTGCATGAGCTTCTTCGGAGCCGGTACGGGCGCTTTCTTGCCGTCCTGAATGAACGTCCGGTGCATCGACAATGCGCGACCGGCTGCATCGGTTACGGTGGCGAGCATTGTCGGGAACGTACCCAGCACCGCGCCGCCGTCCCGGTATGGCATCCCCGGATGCAATCGAATCGACTCGGGCAGGTCGTACAGGCGCAGACCGCGCCCAGCCAGGTAACGGCAGGCCTCGTCTCCGCGTTCGATTGGCCGGGACTCCCGGAACACGCGGCGCAATGCACTCAGCTTGTCCTCGTCGGTGCGCTCGGTCCTGATGGCGGTCGGCTTGACCGTGCCGGCGATGCGCTCGACCTCGGCGGCCACATCGCGGAAGCTCAGGCCGGTGATGCTCATCGCCAACTGCACGCCGTCCCCAGCACCGCACCCGGAACAGAAGTACGTCCCGCGTCCGTCCTTGTCATCGAAGCGGAAGCGGTCGCGGCCTCCGCACATCGGGCAGGGGCCGTGCTTGCCCGACAGTGCGCGCTCATCCATGCCCATGACCGTCAGAATCGATTTCCAGCGGCCCTGTGCAATCTGGCGAACATCCAGACGTTCAGACATGGCTGCGGCCCTCCTGCTGCTTCTCTCGGGCCTTGGCGAATGCAATCTGCTGCGACCTCAGCCAGGACAGCAGTTCGCTGGTCGGCGTCGCCGTCACTTCACGCATGCCGCGAGGCCACACGTCGAACATCGCGCGGTACTTGTGCGACACCCAGCCGGGTGAATAGCCCTTGTTGCGTGCGACCTGGAGCAACTGGCTGTAGACGTGCTGCTTGCGGTCGGGCGCCGCGGGCTTCTTGGCCTTGCGGTCGAATCGCTCCAGCTCACCGTCGATGACCTCGATGTCGTTCTGGCGCTCGGGCTCGAAGCTGCATTTCGGACACTTGCGGATGCCGGCCGGCTTGACGAACTTGCAGCTCGGGCAGGGCTTCGGCTCGGGCTTCTCGCGCTCCTGCCTGCCGGCCTTGTTCGGGCTGCCGTCGCACAACTCCAGCGGCAAGTCGTCGAACGGGTGGCCGATGCGCTCCACGCTGCCGGAGTGGTCCAGCAGCAAGGCGTGAGTCTTGCCCGGCGCAGGGCGCAGCACGCGGCCCACCATCTGCAGGAAGCGCGTCAGCGACTTCGTGGGGCGCGCAAGGATCATGCAGGCGGTGTCCGGCACGTCGAACCCCTCGGACAGCAGCGCCACATTGGAGAGCGCCGTGAAGTCGCCACGCTCGAACCTCCCGAGAATGTCGGCGCGGGTGTCGTCGTCCATGTAGCAGTCCAGGTGCTCGGCCGTGACTCCGGCAGCCCTGAATTGCTCGACGATGTGCTTGCTGTGCGCGATCGACGACGCGAATACGATCGTCTTGACGCCGCCTGCAAGCTTGAGCCAGTGCCGAATGATGTCGCCCACCAGCTCGGGCTTGTCTGCGGCCTCGTCGATGTCGGCTTGCCGGTAATCCTGCTCACCCTCGGCCGTGCGCGAGGTTTTCGCGCCCGTCATGTCCGGGGCGCTCGGGCAGTAGATTTCCAGGTCCGTCAGGAACCCGTCGTCGACCAACTGCTGCACCGTCGCGCCAACGACAAGTTCCTCGAACAGAGGCCGGCCCGCCAGCTCGGGATAGGGCTTGCCCAGGCCACGGGCGAAAGGGGTCGCGCTCAGGCCGATGACGGGAACGCGGTTGTACCTGAACAACAGGGTCCGGTACTTCTCACTGCCGGCGACTGCGTGCGCCTCGTCGATGATGAACAGCGCCACGTCCTCGAACGTGTAGCTCCGGGCGTGAATGGTGTCGATGCTGCACACCACCACCCGATGATGCAGTCCGGCGGTGTTCTCGCCTTGGGCAATGCCCACGTCCAGGCCGGCGGCGCGCAGGGCGGCGGCGAACTGGTGCACCAGTTGCTTCCGGTTCGCTAGGACGATGACGCGGCCGGCGGATTTGGCGAGCGTCAGTTGCGTGATCGCGGTCGCTACCCGTGTTTTCCCCCCGCCTGTCGGCAAATAGATCATCGGGCGGCGCACGTAGCGCAGGACATCGCGCACGGTGCTGACCACTGCTTCCTGGTACGGGCGCAGGCTGATGATGCCGGCCTCAGCCAGGGCGGAATGAAGCGGGGCACTCATGCTGCACCCCCTTCTTCGTCGGGGTCGGCGGTGAAGTCACCCCACCCCCCTATATCCCCTATAGAGGCGGTAGGTTCATATCCCCCTTCTTGGCTAGGGTTAGGGTTAGGGTTAGGGTTAGGGTTAAAGGACTCGACAGACTCCCGGCGGGGCACTCGCGGCTTACCTGACGAGTTACCTGCCGGGTTACTCGACGAGTTACCCGAATCGGACGAAGCGCCTGCATCGGGGCGGACTTTTCGGGCATTGGTCTTTGCTGCGCCGACCTTTCCGCCTTGCGCCTGACGCTCGCGGATGTGCTCCACGCGCATGCGGTACGCTTCCAAGTCAGGCGCAAAAATGCGCCCGTTTTCGCATGCGAAAAACTGCATCACATACGGCAGTTCTGCGGCGACTTCGGCCACGTCGAACCCAAGGATGCGAGCCAGCACGCTGGGCGACTCGGGAAGGAACTGATTGACCCAACACTCAAGTCGCATCGAGTACAGCAAACCACGCTGCGGCAGGGTCATGCTGCGATACTCGAGGCGGGCGATCATGTTCGCGGCGTACTCTTGATACGCCGGGGCGGTGCGGTTCTGCGCGCTCATGCTGCACCCTCCACGGCAGGCTCCGCGACCAACTCATAGACCGCAACGCCGCAGTGCAGATAGCCCTGGTCGTCGGCGATCGTGACCCGGCCGATAGTCGGGATTTCATAGCCAAGCCGATTGCGCAACTCGAAGATGCGAGTCTGCGACTGCATGATTCCTGCGCGACGGAAGTCGAGTGTCGTTTTCCGACCATTGCGCAGCATTTCGACGATCCTCCGACGTTGGGCGTCGGTGGCGGTGCTAGAATCTTCGGTAGCGTTGTGGGGTGCGGCTTCGAAAGGGGCTGCGCCCTTTTCTTTTTTCGGATTGGGCATGGCGCCACCTCACGCGGTTGCGCCGGATTCGCGCACTCGCTTCACCAGCCAAGCGTCGAGATCCGTGCGGCGATAGCGCACCTTGCGGCCGATCTTCAAGAAGGGGAGGTTGTAGCGCCCGGTCGAGCGCCACACAGACAGGGTGCCGGGCGAAACGTCGAGGATTGCGGCTGCGGCCTTGTCGTCAAGCAGCTCGGCGCCTGTCGAAATCGGTTTCTGGAGTGCTTTCGTTTCCATGGTTTGCATCCAATGAATCCCGCTGGGCTGCGGTATGAGTGCGAAGCATGGAGAAAGACTTCTCGCGTTCTAACGGGTCATATCGTGTGATATCACCGGAGTTCCTGCTGGGAGTAACGAACCAAGCGTTTCGTCAGGGAGAAGTGTCAGAGTTTCACGATACCTCGTGAAGGCTGCTTTGACTGCGTATTCTCCCAGGCCATCCGGCATGAGCAAATTTGCAGCCACACCCACAGCATCACTCCATCGCCACCCCTGCCGCATTCGCAGGATTACAAATGCCGCAGCCATTACATCGCGTTCGGTCGTGTCATCACGAAGGTAGTGCCCCCGCTTTAGTTTGAGGCCGAAAGCGTGGTCTGCACTCCACCCGTCGTCCGCAATGCGTTTGAAGGCGAGCCTGATGAATGCGAGAAGCACGTCGTCGTTGTATGGCATTTCATTGCTGAAGCGCTCATGGAAATACTCGATCAGGTTCATTGCTGCGACCGGATCATGCGAGTACTCCACGGCATTCAACGCGCCAATCAAGTCGGCGTCAGTAACATCACCCCATTTCACGCCGCCCGCTCGCCGCGCTGCGCCCGCATCAGGTTGAGCAGGAACTCGGGCGCAAGGTCTGCGCCATTGGCCCAGGCCGCCGTCCGCATGACGGGATGCTGGCACGCAGTATCGAACATCGCCGGGTCGCGCAGCGCCTCGAAGACCTCGCCGTCCAGCTCGGCAGAAAGGTCGACCTCGCCCGCTACGCCATTGTTGAAGCGCAGGAACAGCCGATAGCCCGCCAGGGGCTTCACTTCCGTGGTGTGCAGGATCATGGTCATCACTCCAAGGGTTCAATCGGGTTCAGCGGCTTGCGCTGAATCGCCAGCGCCCAATCCGCCTCCAGTTCATCGCGGTGCAGTGCGAGCCACTCGCGCACCATCGACAGCGCGCGGCCGGGCAGGGAGCCGGCATACACCTTGCCGTCGAGCGTTATCAGGGCCTCGTGCTCGCCATAGACGGCATGGAAGTGGGCGGGCGGGTGATCCCGCCAGTTCATGTAGATGACGATGCCGAAGAAGCGGGCGATTTCAGGCATTACGCAGCGCTCCGTTTCGTGGGCAGGGCAACCACGTCGGCCTTGTCCTTCAGGCCCGCAGCCTCGAGCATGGCGGCCGTGGCGGTGTTGACCGACTGGCGGACAGGATCGAGGTCGAGCCGCGCATAGATTTGTGTGGCCTGGAGCGTCTTGTGGTTCAGGCTCTTGCCGATGATCGCCAGGGACGCGCCGGTCTTGGCCTGCCAGCTCCCGAGCGTGCGCCGCAGGTCGTGAATCCGCAGGTCGGCCACATCGTAGTCGGCGGGCTCGATGTTCGCAGCCTCGGCGAGCTTCAGCAGTTCGCGTTCGGTGGTGGACGGCGCGGTATCGAGCGCCGCGTCATGCTTCTGCCGTTCCTCGGCGTTGATGCGCGCGTTTTCTTCGAGGAGATCCAGCAGGCGGCGCAGGCTGGCTCTTCGAAGGATGGTCGACCATGCCTTCTTCGGCTCGACAAGATGGCCGGTCTTGCCTCGTCCCGGGAACACGAAGGGGCCCATCGCCTTGTCGGTCTCGTCGGCCCTGTGCGCGAGCTCCAGCGCTTCCCGGCGTGCCTTCAGCACCATGACCGCCTCGGGCGACAACGGGACGTTCTGGGGCGTCCCGTTCTTGGTCTTGCCGATCCGCCACACGGCGCCGTCGAGATCCAGGTCGCGCCACGTCATCGCCTGCACGTTCGATCTCCGGGCACCGGTCAGCAGCGACAACAGGAAGTAGTCTCGCTGTTCGCTTTCGGCGACGGCCGCGAGCAGATAGGGCAGTTCGTGGGCCTGTGCGAACCGATCTCGGGACGGGGGAGGGCTCTTCTGCACTCGGCTGGCCGGGTTGGTGCCGCCGAATCGCTCCTGGTCGATCATGAAGGAGAATACCGACGAGACCACGGCCACGGCCTGACAGGCTTGCGACTGGCTTTTCTGCGCCGCCTTGCGCTGGGCCGACTTCACATCGTCACGCGTGACCTGCGACAGCTTCTTGCTCTGGATCGCGCCGAGATAGAGCCGCATCACGTCCTGATAGCTGCGCCGGGTCTTGTCGGCCAGGGCGGTGCCGTCGCGCTTGCGCTTGCCTACAAGGAAGAGGTCGAAGGCTTCCGAGAATGTCGGCTCGCCCCGGATCGCGCGGCGGGCGGCGGCGGGGTCCGATCCGCTGGCGAACTCGCCGAGGGCTTTCTCGGCCTCCTTCCGTGCCTGCTCGACGGTGACGTCGGGGAAGGTGCCGATCTTGACCCATGCAATCGAAGACCCGTTGCGCTTCACCACGTAGAAGGTCTGCGTGCCCGCGCCAGTCATGCGCAGGGCGAGCTTGGGCACAACGGTGTCGTACACGGTCAGGCGCTTTCCGACCGGGGGTGGGGGCATCGCCTTGAGTGCTTCCTTGCCGAACTTGAACCGGGTTTCCATCGCTCACCTCGTCGCGGGCTAACATCGGGCTAACACGGGCTAACATATTTGGGCGTTTTTCGTGTTAGCCCGTTAAGGTGATGATGGCCTGGAACCCGCGCAGCGTCAAGGATCGTAAAGGGTGGTTCGTCTAAATTAAGGTGTGCGCCCTCTCATTTGTAATCAGAAGGTCGTGGGTTCGATTCCTATTGCCGGCACCAGAATTCCTCCGGTGCTTGTGCGGCGCAAAAACTTCTTGCTTTCTCGCCGCTCACCGTTTATAGTTCTGTTTCTCCGACGCGGGGTGGAGCAGTCTGGCAGCTCGTCGGGCTCATAACCCGAAGGTCGCAGGTTCAAATCCTGCCCCCGCAACCAAAAAAAGTCATTAAAGCCAATCACTTAACGGTGGTTGGCTTTTTTGCGTGTGCGCCCAGCATGGGCGTACTCCTGCGGGTGCAAGTCCCGCCGTAAGTTGATCAGAGCGAGCGAAGTGAAGCGCAACTGCGTGAGGGTGACCGAGCGTGGGGAGGAAGCGTGGAGCATAAGCTGCGAGCCGATGGACAAGAATCGGATAGAAGGCGCTGCCGAGCAGGGCGAGCGAGCACGTAATCGCGAAGCTCTCGTGATCAAGGCGAAGTGGCGTAGATCCGGCGGTTGTGCAGCGAAGGAGTGCGTTCTTACCTGGGGAGATCTCGCCTTGTGCCTGAAAGGGCGATGGTGCTGAGCCGGAGCGAGAAGTCAGCAGAGGCCGTAGTACTTGGTGGTAGGGCCGGTGAGGCTGGAGACCGCCGGGGAAGGGCCGAACGAGTAGGAGGGCCGAAGGCCGTGTCGCTCGGACGTGCAATGCATCAGAAGCCTGGGGAACCGGGGCGCAATGCGGGAGGGCGAGGTGAAGCCGAGCCCGAAGCGGTGCGTGATGAAGCACGGACGGCGCGGCATGAAACCGGAAGCCCGGGGCGAGATGGCCTGCTTGCGCAGGTGCTCGCGAAAGCGAACATGGAGGCGGCGTGGAAACGCGTCAAATCCAATCGCGGCAGTGCTGGGGTGGATGGGTTGTCGATCGCCGAGACGGCGGAGCACCTGAGAACGCACTGGCCCCGGATTCGGGAATCCGTGCTGGATGGCAGCTACCGGCCTGTGCCGGTGCGCCGCGTCCAGATCCCGAAGCCCGATGGCGGCGTGCGCGAACTGGGGATTCCGACGGTGACGGATCGGCTGATCCAGCAAGCCCTGCTGCAAGTCTTGCAGCCCAGGATTGATCCGACGTTCTGTGACCATAGCTATGGCTTTCGTCCGGGACGCCGTGCGCACGACGCGGTGCTCGATGCACAGCGCTACGTGCAGGACGGCTACCGGGTGGTGGTCGATGTGGATCTGGAGAAGTTCTTTGACCGGGTCAATCACGACATCCTGATGGAGCGCCTGGCGAGGCGAATCGACGACAAGGCCGTGCTGCGGCTGATCCGTCGTTACCTCGTGGCCGGGATCATGGATGGCGGCGTGGTCTTGGCGCGGTACGAAGGGACGCCGCAAGGCGGACCGCTGTCGCCACTCTTGGCCAACGTGCTGCTCGACGAGGTGGATCGGGAACTGGAGCGACGGGGTCACCGCTTCGTGCGCTACGCCGACGACCGCAACGTGTAGGTACGCAGTCGCCGAGCGGGCGAACGGGTGCTGGCGGGCCTGATCAAGCTCTATGAGCGACTCCATCTGAAGGTCAGCGAGACCAAGACGGCCGTCGCGCCGGCCTCGCGCCGCAAGTGTCTGGGCTATGCCTTCTGGTGCGGCCCGGGCGGACAGGTCAAGTGCAGGGTGGCCGACAAGGCGCTCAAGACCTTCAAGCAACGCATCCGGCAATTCACGTGTCGCTCGGGCGGGCGCAACCTGACCGAGATTGCCGAACGGCTGCGGGCCTACATACCGGGCTGGAAGACGTACTTCCAGCTCGCGCAGACACCCAACGTGTTCCGCGAACTCGACAAGTGGATAAGACGCCGGCTGCGTGCGGTGCAGCTCAAGCACTGGCGTCGGGGTACGACGATGTGCCGGGAATTGAAGGCACTGGGCGCTTCGGAAACGGACGCTCGACAGGTGGCCTCGAACAGTCGAAGGTGGTGGCGTAACAGCCGCTTCCTGCTGAACCGCGCAATGCCTGTTGCCTGCTTTGATCGGCTCGGTGTGCCCCGGCTCTCATGACCTCAACGACTCGAACCGCCCGGTGCGGACCCGCATGCCGGGTGGTGTGGGAGGGGAACGGTCAGGTAAGCTGGCCGCCCCTATCCCGATTGTACGACGGTACCTGGCAAAATCCTGCCGATTCCCGAAGGCCAGATCCTGCGCCCACGTCGTTTCGACGACACCCATGCGGACCTGTGGTCCACATTTAACCGGGTGCAGGAGAACCTCGTGGAAGGTGGCCTGACCGGTCGCGGCGCCAACGGGCGACAGCAGCGCACACGGCCTGTCCAGGGCATCGACCAGAATATCCGGCTCAACCGGGCACTCTGGCTGCTCGCGGAAGGCTTACGCAAGCTGAAAGCCTGACTCCCAAGCGGATCCTGTCCATCGCGGCATGGTCCGCTTTTTCTTGGGCCGTGGTCAGGCTGTCCAGGCGTCCAAGCCACATTCGACAGACGATCCATGTAGTCGAGCTTCAGAAGCTCCTTGAGCGCCTCGACGTGGCACCCCGAGGCGCGACTGCGAAGCGCTCGACCAGCGTGCCCGGCAAATCCTCCGCGCTTTCCACTGCGCAGATATCTGCATTGTGCCCCGCCCGGTGGCTCCGGCCGGCCCGTGTCCATACAGTCCACACGAAATGAACGAGCGGGATGGCGCGCGGGGCCGAGCAGGACGCCGCACACCGAAGCACCGCCACGGCCAGCGCCACACGGGCGAAGTCGCGCCACACAGGCGGACGTGGACACGGGATCGACGATCGATCCGAACATGGAGACAAGCATGGCATTGCAGAACCGTTTTCGACTCACCGGGGTGGACTGCGTCAGATTCGCGGTCGAGGACCTCGACGCCGCCTGCCGCTTCGCCGGCGACTGGGGCCTGAAGCGCGCCCCTTCGACCGCACCGGACGTGCAGGTGTTCAAGGCCACCGATGGCTCCGAGATCCAGGTCGTCGCGACCGATGCGTCGCGCGCGGACCGTACGCCGATCGGCGCGCCGAGCGGGCTGGTGGAGCTGGTGTGGGGCGTGGAGGACGAGGACGCGCTGCAGGCGCTCGCGGACGAGCTGCGCAAGGACCGTCGCGCCGAGTTCGACGACGAGGGCGTGCTGCACAGCCACGACGACCTGGGCATCGGCCTGGGCTTTCGTGTCACCCGCCGCCGCGCGGTCACCTATGCGGCCACGCGCTATAACGCGCCCGGCCAGCCCGGCCGCCTGAATGCGCGCGCGCCGCGTTACGAGGCGGCCAGGCCGCACGAGATCAGCCATATCGCGATCGGTGTCGACGATGCCGGCGAGGCGGTCAGGTTCTACATCGAGCGCCTGGGCTTCATCGTCTCCGATCGCTACGCCAACCGCGGCATCTTCATGCGCTGCGCGCCGGTGGGCAACCACCACCATGTCTTTTTCATGAACGCGAAGCAGCCGGGCACGCGCTTCAACCACCTCGCCTTCAAGGTGCGCGACATCCATGAAGTGATTGGCGGCGGCCAGCATGTGGATGCGCGCGGCTGGAAGACCTTTGCCGGCCCCGGCCGCCACCTGATCTCGTCGGCCTGCTTCTGGTACTTCGTCAGCCCCTTCGGCGGTTCGTGGGAGTACGCCGCCGACGAGGACATGGTGGACGAGGACTGGGAGACGCAGGACTTCGACGCCGTGTCGCACATCTTCTCGGAATGGACCTTCGGTCTCGAGAAGTCCGACGGCACCCTGCGCGGGCCGATCTCGGCCAGCAAGGAACAGGCGCTCTGAGGTGGATGCGAAAGTGTCCCGATCTCCTGCCGAACGCGACCCGTACTGGGTCGAGCTGCTGCACACCCAGGTGCGCCTGATCCAGGGGCGCTACCGCACCCGCATCATCGAGGCCGGCAGCGGTCCTGCGCTGTTCCTGCTGCACGGCACCGGCGGCCATGCCGAGAACTACGCGCTCAACATCGCCGCGCTGGCCGAGCACTTCCACGTCGTGGCGATGGACTTCCTGTGGCACGGGCGCTCGCAGACCGAGGGCTTCGACCCCGAAGTCATCCCGCCGCTGGTGGATCAGGTTTGCGACGTGATGGACCAGCTCGGCATCGAGCGGGCCGCGTTCGAGGGCCAGTCGATGGGCGGCTGGGTGGCGATGCAGCTCGCGCTGCGCCACCCCGAGAAGGTGCGCGCGCTGGTGCTGACCACCACCATGGGTTACGCACCCGAGGACGGCGCCATCCCCGGCTACGTCGAGCCCGACTGGGCGAGCAACCTGCCGAGCTCGCTCGAGGTGCTGCGCAATCCGAGCTTCGAGGCCGTGCGCACGCGCATGGCCCGCATCCTCGCCAATCCGGCGCGGCTGACCGACGAGGCCATCCGCGTGCGTCAGGCGCTGTACCAGCAGCCGGCACTCGCCGCCGTGCAGCAGCTGTTCATCGCCGAATACCTGGCCGGCGACACCATCCGCCGCCACACCGTCACCGACGCCATGGCCCGCCGCATCACCCCACCGACGCTGGTGTACTGGGGCGACAGGAACCGGACCCCGCCGGCGCTCGGCGAGCGTCTTGCACGGCAGGTGCAGAACGGCCGCTTCCATTGCGCTGCCGACACCGGCCACTGGGCGCAGTACGAGAGCGCCGGCGAGCACAACCGGGTCGTCGCCGACTTCCTGCGCGGGCTTTGAACAAGCATTCAAGACACAACAAAGGAGGAGACAACATGGCAACAGCCAAGGACCTGATCGGGCGATGGGACATCGTCTCGTGGGAGCAGGTGTTCGACGACGGACGTCGCGAGCTGCCGATGGGCGACAAGCTGCACGGCTTCATCCGCTACACCGAGGACGGCGACATGATGTGCATGCTCGCACGCGCGGAACGTCCCAACTTCACCAGCGGCGGCCAGTGGAACGCCAGTGACGAGGAGAAGGCGCGCGCCTACACCTCGATGCTGGCCTACGGCGGGCGCTTCAGCGTGGACGGCGACGTCGTCAGCCACAGGGTGAACATCAGCATGTTCCCGAACTGGGTGGGCGGCGAGCAGAAGCGCCGGCTTGTGAGGAACGACGACGGCACCATCGCGCTGACCGCTCGCATGGAAGAAGGTACGCCGCAGGCGCGCACCGTGCGCCTGGTGTGGCGCAAGGCGGGAGGTGAAGCATGAACGCGCCCGCCACCAACCCCGAGATCGGCAAGCAGATCCAGTGCGGCCCGGTCCTGACCAACTACCACGACCTTGGCAGCGGCGAGCCGGTGCTGCTGCTGCACGGCTCCGGCCCGGGGGTGAGCGCGTGGGCCAACTGGCGGCTGCCGCTGCAGGCCTTGAAGGGCCAGTTCCGCCTGCTCGCGCCTGACCTCGCCGGCTTCGGCTTCAGCGAATTCCCCGCCGACATGGCGTTCAGCCGCCAGACCTGGCTCGAGCAGATCGTCGCCTTCCTCGACGCGCTCGGCCTCGACAAGGTGCATGTGATCGGCAACTCCTTCGGCGGCTCGATGGCGCTCGCGCTGGCGATCGCCCATCCCGAGCGCGTGAAGCGCCTGGTGCTGATGGGCAGCGTCGGCGTGCCCTTCGAACTGACCGACGGCCTGGACCGGGTGTGGGGCTACACGCCCTCGTTCGAGAACATGCAGTCGATCATGAAGATCTTCGCCTGGAACCAGGCCCTGGTCGGCGACGAGCTGGTGCAGATGCGCTACGAGGCCAGCCTGCGCCCGCTCACCCGCGCCGCCTACGAGCGCATGTTTCCGGCGCCGCGCCAGCGCTGGGTCGATGCGATGGCCCACGCCGAGGCCGACGTGCGCGCGATCAAACATCCGACGCTGATGGTGCATGGGCGCGACGACAAGGTGATCCCGCTCTCGACCTCGATGACCCTGCTCGACTGGATCGAGGACAGCCAGCTCCACATCTTCGGCCGTTGCGGCCACTGGACGCAGATCGAGCACGCCGCGGCGTTCTCGCAGCTCGTCGCCAACTTCCTCGCTGCCGGCAGCGCTTCCGCGGCGTGACGTCACGCCCGAACAGGACACCCCACCATGGCACATCAATTCACGCCCAAGGGCCAGAAGGCCCTGATCGTCGGCGCCGGTACCGCCGGCATGGCGAGCGGCATCACCCTGTCGCAGCTCGGCGTCGAGGTCGACCTGATCGACATCAACCCCAACTGGGGCGCGCTCGGCGCCGGCATCACCATCACCGGGCCGACGCTGCGCGCGCTCAAGCAGCTCGGCGTGTATGACGAGGTCGCCGCCCAGGCCTACGTCGGCGAAGGCATCCAGGTCTGCGACACGCAGGGCAATCCGCTGCGCCTGCTGCCGACGCCGATGCCGCCGGCAGAGGGCATCGGCAGCTCGGGCGGCATCATGCGCCCGGCGCTGCACGCGATCATCGAGAACAAGGCGCGTTCCTTAGGCCTCGACATCCGCCTCGGTCTCACCGTCACCGCCCTGGCGCAGGATGAGGACGGCGTCGACGTCACCTTCAGCGACGGCAGCCGCGGCCGCTACGACTTCGTGATCGGCGCCGACGGCGTGTTCTCGGGCGTGCGCAACCTCATCTTTCCCGATGCGCCCAAGCCGGAATATACCGGCCAGAGCGCCTGGCGCCTGTTCGTCGAGCGTCCGCCCGAGGTCGAGCGCCGCACCTACTTCCTCGGCGGCCCGGCCAAGGTCGGCCTGACTCCGGTGTCCGACACCCATATGTACATGTTCCTGCTCGAGCGCACGCCCAAGGTGTTCCTCAAGGACGAGGAGCTGGCGCCCGAGCTGGCGAAGAAGCTGGTCGGCTACGGCGGCATCATCAAGCGCCTGGCCGACGCGCTCGACAAGGCCTCGCTGATCAACTTCCGCCCGCTGGAGGCCTTCGTGCTGCCTTCACCCTGGTACAAGGGCCGCGTGCTGCTGATCGGCGACGCCTCGCACCCGACCACGCCACAGCTCGCCTCCGGCGCCGGCATGGGCATCGAGGACGCGCTGGTGCTGGCCGAGGAGCTGGCGCGCTCGGAGAGCATCGAGGAAACGTACGCCCGCTTCATGGGGCGGCGCATCGGGCGTTGCCGGTTGGTCACGGAGTGTTCGATGGAGCTCGGGCGCCTGGAGCAGGCCCAGGCGCCGGTGGCGTCGCAAACCGCGGTGGTGGAGCGCGCCTTGGCCAGGCTGGCCGAGCCGATCTGATTGGGTGGGCGGGCGGCGGGCGGCACAGGGGGACGACCCGGCGGGCGTTGTAGGGGCGACCCGGCGGGTCTTCCTGCCGGCCCGCCCGATTCCCTCGACCCGCTTTCCCCAGTCGCCGGATTCTCCCGGTCCAATGCCCACCGCAACGGGCTGTTCGCGATGTAGTCCCGGATGCGCTCCAGGGATTCATCGTCGCGGATGACATGCTCGTGATAATTGCGCTGCCACACCGGCTCCCCGGGCGTGCCACGCAGCGCGTTGATCCGTTTTGTCACAACCGACTTGAACTGCCCCATGATCGCGCCGATGGGTCCAGCCGCCGGGCCGATGGCCCGCAAGCCCGAACCCACGCCACGCGCCGCGCCCGCCGCAGGGGCGACCCGGCGGGTCGCCTGACGTGGCGGGCCTAATGCAGCATCAGCCCCGGCGCTTCCTGCTCGATCAGCCGTTGCACCGCGCGGGTGGCCAGGGTGTGCGGGCGGCGCAGGGTGTTGGCGAGCACCACGCTGCGGGGCAGCTCGGGTTTGACGATCTTCGCGAACGAGAAGCGCGGATCGTCCACCCGCTCGAACAGCCCTGAGAGGATCGCGTAGCCCCCGCCGGCGGCGACGATCTCCCATTGCAGGCGGATGGAGTCGGCCTCGACCGCGCAGTCGAAGTGGATGTTGTGCGTCTTGGAAAGCTTCTCCAGGCGCACGCGTAGTGGGTGGGGACGGCTGGGCAGCACCAGCGGCAGGCCCTGCAGGTCCTCGAGCGCGATGGTGGGCTGCGCGGTGGCGTGGTCCCGGGTGCGGCCGACCAGCATCAGGCTGTGCTGCGCGAGCACCGACTCCTCGGTGGTCGACACGTCGCCTTCGCGCAGCAGGATGGCCATGTCCAGCCGGCCTTCCTGCAGCAGCTCTTCGAGTTGCGAGCTGGTGCCCTCGGTGAAATGCAGCTTGACGCGCGGGAACTGCTCGCGCACCAGCGAGAACAGCTTGCCGGCGAGCGGTTCGACCGTCGACGGCAGCAGCCCGACCATGACCTCGCCGACCGGGATGCCGCCCGAGGTGCGGATCACGTCGGCGAGGTCGTCGGCCTCGTTGGCCAGCGCCTCGACGCGCGGCAGCAGCTGGCAGCCAAACTCGGTCAGGGTGACGCCGCGCCCGGTGCGGGTGAATAGGCGCACGCCGCACTGCATCTCGAGTTGCGAGATGTGGCGGCTGATCATCGACTGCGGCACGTCGAGGGCGATCGCGGCCTGGGTCAGGCTGCCAAGCTTGGCGACCTTGATGAACAGGCTCCATTTGGGATCCAGGATGGACGACTGCACGGCGGCTCACCTCGGTTCGTGGGTCTGCCACCGGGTGGGGCAGAGCGGATTGCAGGAACGGGGGCCGTCGCCTGCGCACACGGCCCCCGCATTCTAGTTCAGTCAAACGACCTCGCCGGCGGCCGCAGCGCCGCCACGCGCGCTCAGGCGCGGGGGGCGAGCGCCCGCGCCACAGGGTGGACCGGCGCGTCGTCCCGGATCGCCCGCCGGGTGAGCTGGAACATCAGCAGCTCGAGCGCCACCAGCACGACCGCGGCGTAGCCGATAGCCTCGAAGCCGGCGAACTTGACCAGGGTGCCGCCGAGAATTGGGCCGATCGCCGCGCCGGTCATCAGCATCGCCGGCGTGCCCGCAGCCGCGCGGCCGCTTGGGTCGAGGCGAGCGAGCAGGCCGAAGGCGAAGGTGTGGGTGAAGATGATGGTGAACACCATCAGCGCGCCGGCGGCGGCATACAGCACGTACGACGAGGTGTGGGTGATGAGCAAGGCGAACACCGCCTGCAACACCGGCAGCGTGCACAGCACCGTGGTGGCCTGCAGGCGCTTTTCGAGCAACGCGGCGATCGGCGCCGGGAACAGGGTCACGATGCCGTAGATCACCAGCGCCAGCGTCACCATTTCCAGCCCGAAGTCGCGCGCGCTGCCGATGCGCTCGAAGAAGCTGATCGTCATCGCCTGGGTGGTCGCCAGCAGCGCGACGCCGGCAATGGCGAACCACACGCCGCGCCGGAACGGCGCCGGTGCGCGCGCGGCCGAGGGCAAGGGCGTGCCGCTGGCGCGGCCGTGCGCGGGGAAGAACAGCAGCGTGGTCAGCGCCGCCGTGGCCATCACCAGCGCGAAGGCGACGAACAGCGTCGGCCCGCCCAAGCGCTGCACCAGCCCGGGGGTGACGCCGAGGAACACGATGCCGAAGAGCCCGATCGCCAGCCCGGCGAGCGCGAACACACGGTGCGGGTTGCGCGAGCGGCCGATGGTGCCGTGGGTGAAGCTGAGCGCAGTTCCCGCCGCCAGGCCGCCGCCGAAGTGAAGCACGGCGAGCACAGCGAAATGGGTGCTGTTCGCCGACAAGGTGAAGGCCAGCGCACCGACGGTGAAGCCCGCCAGCGCCGCCGTGCGCGCCGGAATTCCGGTGAAGCGCGGCGCAAACAGTACGCTGGCGAGCGCGGCGCCGATCAGGAACAGGGTGACCAGGCCGCCCGCCTGCTGCGGGTCGAAGCGGTAGTGGGCGACCAGGGTGCCGACCCAGACTGGCAGGGCGACGAGGTCGATCATGCCGGCGCAGTGGGCCACCATCAGCGCGAGGAGGCCGCGCTTGCTGTCGATCGGAGTCATGTCGGAGTTGTCCTTGAACTGGGGGCAGGGGAGAGGAAAGGTTGGATTCAGCCGCCGCTGTGCAGCACCGCGCGGTTCAGCATGCCCTGGTCGGCGACCACCGTCTGTCCGGTCATGATCTTGTTGTGGCGGGAAGCAAGGAAGGCGTAGAGCGGGCCGTGGTCTTCCGGCGTGGGCAGCTCCTGCAGCAGGCTCAGCGTGCGGAACATCGCTAGGAAGGCGTCCTTGGGGATGTCGGACTGCTTGTGCGCATCCAGCCCGAGCGTGCGCGGGCCGCGCAACTGGCTGTTGGCGATGCCGGCCGGGGCGACGCAATTGACCCGCACGTCGGGCGCAAACTCGAAGGCGAGCTGGCCGACCAGGCTACGGATGGCGCCCTTGGTCGCGGTGTAGAACACGCCGCCGCCGTCCGCCGCATAGGCGGCGGTGGAACTGGTGAGTACCAGTGCGCCCTGGCTGGCCTTGAGCAGGTCGTGGAACACGCGCGCGCTGAGGATGTAGCCCTTGACGTTGACGTGGAAGAGCTCGTCGAACACCGCGTCGATGCGCTCGGGCGCGGTCTCCAGCAACGCCACGTTGCCGTCGAAGATGCCCTGCGCGCCGATCACCGCGTCGAGGCGGCCGAAGCGCTCGACGATCGTGTCGCGACAGGCCTGCAGGTCGGCGAGCCGGGTGACGTCGCAGTGCACGGCGAGCGCCTCGGGGAAGTCGGCCTGCAGCAGGCGCACCTTGTCGGCCGACACGTCGGCGACGATGACCTGCGCGCCTTCGGCATGGCAGTGGCGGGCGACGCCCAGGCCGAGGCCGGAGCCGCCGCCGGTGACGAGGACGACATGGTTTTCAAGCAGTTGCATGGTGGGTCTCCGCGTTTCAGATGGGTTCGGCCAGCGCCAGGAAGGACTGGCGCATGATGCGCGCGTGTTCGTCCTTGTCGCCGCCGCGGATCTCGATGTCGCCGAGGCGGGCGGAATTCTCGACCACCATGCGGCAGCGCGCCCAGCGCCGCGACTGGAAACGCTCGAGCGCCACCGCGAGGCTGTCGGCGTAGCCGAGTTCTTCGGCCAGGACGATGGCGTCCTCGATGCCGATGCAGGCGCCCGAGGCCAGGTGGGGCGTGGTGGCGTGCACGGTGTCGCCGATCAGCACCACGCGGCCGTGGTACCAGGGCTGCGGCACGAGCAGGCCTTCGAGCGGGCGGAAGATGATCAGCGAATCTTCATTCAGCAGCGCGCGTGCCTGCTGCACCAGGGGCGCGGCGAAGGGGTCGAGCAGGGCGCGCAGGCGGGGGAGGAATTCCGTCGGCGGCACGTGTTCGTTGGTCGGGCGGATCTCATTGACGAACAGGTACATCTCGTCGCGCGACACCGGGTTGAGGCCGACCTTCACCGTGTCGCTCACCCACAGCAGCGTGCGGTTCACGTCGGGCAGGCGCGGCAGCACCGCCCGCCACACGCCCTGGCCGCTGTAGCGCGGCTTGGGGGCGTCGGGGAGCAGGCGTTCGCGCATCTTCGAGTACAGGCCGTCGGCGGCGATCACCAGATCGTAGCGGCCACGGGTGCCATCGCTGAACGCCACATCGACACCCTCGGCGTCCTGCTCCAGCGTGGTGATGGTGCATCCGAGGCGCACCTTCGTGCCTACCGCCAGCGTCTTGTCGGCGAGGATCTTCGCCAGCACAGGCCGCATCACCGCGCCGTTGCCGGGCACGTCGTCGCCGGCGATGCGCGGCGTGGGCAGTTGCGCGAGCAGGTGGCCGTCGCGGGTGTGGAGGTCGGTGCCGTCGCCGGCGAAGCCTTCGTCCAGGAAGCGGCTGAGGATGCCCAGGGTACGGAAGGCGCGCAGCGTGGCGCCGCCGATGCTGATGCCGGCGCCGTAGCTGCGCCAGCCGGCGTCGATCTCGACCAGGTCAACGTCGATGCCGCGCTTGCGCAGCTGGATGGCGGCCGACATGCCGGAGAAGCCGCCGCCGACGATCAGTGCATTCTTGATGAGGGTGCTCATGGTGGTCACGCTGCCTGGCAGATGTGTTGTTTGAGATCGACCGCGAGGTCGGCGACTTCGGCCTTGGCGGGAGAGATGCCGCCGCCCACCAGGCGACGGGCCTGGATGTGATCCGCGGGGTGGTTGATGGAATCGACCGCGACGAGCGTGTCGCCGCGGTAATGGAAGACGGAGAACTTGCCGCTCGCCGGCTCGCCGCGCACCACGTAGTCGGTGGCGCCGATCGACAATCCGACCATTTGCAGCTTGATGTTGCCGAGGTCGGACCAGAACCACGGCACACTGTGGTAGGGCGTGGGGTTGCCGGTCAGGTTGCGCATGACGATGCGCGCCTGGTCGTTGGCGTTCTGGATCGACTCGAGGCGGATGCGTGCGCCGCCGGCGAACGGGTTGGGGTGGGCGGCGCAGTCGCCGATCGCGAACACGCATCGGGCCGAGGTGTGCAGCTGCGCGTCGACCACGATGCCGTTGTCGCAGACGATGCCGGCGGCCTCGGCGAGCGCGGTGTTGGGGGTGGCGCCGGCGCCGACGATGACGAGATCCGCGGGCCATTCTCGACCCTCCTCGCGCACCGCGCTGACCTTGCCATTCGCCCCGGCGATCTCCGTGATGCGGGCGTCGAGCTCGATGCGCACACCCTCGCTGCGCAGGCGGGCGGTGATCCACTCGGAGACCCGCGGCGACACCGAGCGCCCGAGGATGCGCGGCGCGGCTTCAAGCACCGTCACCGCCTTGCCGAGCTGGCGCGCGGTGGCGGCGAGCTCGAGGCCGATGAAGCCGGCGCCGATCACCACCAGCGAGCGTGCCTGCGCGAGCTGCGCGCGGATGCGGCGGGCGTCGGCCAGCGTGCGCAGGGTCTCCACGCCGGGGCGATCGATGCCGGCGATCGGCAGGCTGCGCGCCCGCGCGCCGGTCGCCAGCACCAGGAAGGCGTAGTCGATGCGCTCGCCGCTGGCGAGGGTGACCGCCTGCGCCGCGGTGTCGATCGTCGCGACCGGTGAGCCGAGGCGCAGTGCGATGTCATTGTCGGTGTAGAAGTTGTCCGCCGACAGCTTGAGCTTGTCGTCGGTGAAGCCCTTCGCCTCGCCGGCCATGAAGGCCTTCGACAGCGGCGGGCGGTGGTAGGGCAGCGCGGCCTCGTCGCTGATCAGCGTGACCGGGCCTTCGTACTTGGCGGCGCGCAGCGCGGTGGCAAGGCTGACCCCGCCGTGGCCGGCACCGATGATGACCACTCCTCGGTTCATGTGCTGTCTCTCTCGTCCTGTGGTGGGTGGGCCGGCCGCTCTCAGGCGGTCTGGAGGCCCGTCATGAAGTCCTGCAGCAGCGTGCTCGCCGCGTCGGGCGCCTCGTGGGTGCAGATGTGGCCGACGCCGGCGAGGATCTCGAGGCGGGCGCCGGGGATCTGCTTCGCCATCGCCCGCATCGACTCGACCGGGCCGCCGCCGTGGTCGTGCTCGGCGGCCACGAGCAGGGTCGGCACGGCGAGCTGGCCGAGGCGGGCGCTGAAATCCATCTCGGCGAACACGTTCACATAGGCGACATAGCCCTCGACCGAGGTGCGCCGCATCATGGCGCGCAGCTCGCGGTCGATCTCCGGGTGCGCGGCGCGCACTTCCGGGCGCAGCCAGCGATCCACGGTGGCGGCGACCAGCGCCTCCATGCCGCCGCCGCGGGCCGCTTCGCCGCGCGCACGCCAGAAGTCGCGGCGGTCGTCGGGTTGGCGCGGGCGGCAGCAGAAGGCGGCCACGCGCTCGACCCGTGTGGGGTGGTCGATGGCGAGCGCGAGCGCGACCGAACCGCCGAAGCCCAGCCCGACCACCGTCGAGCGCGCGATGCCGAGCGCGTCCCACAGCTGCACCACGCCCTGGACGATGTCGTCGAAGCGACAGCCCGGCGGCGGCGGCGGGCTGTCGCCATGGCCCCAGGGGTCGAAGCACAGCACCTGGTAGCGCGCCGACAAGGCCGCGGCCTGGTGCCGCCAGAAGCTGGCGTCGTTGCCGATGCCGGGGATGAAGGTGATCCAGGGTGCGCCGGCAGGGCCGGCGGTGAGGTAGTGAAAGATTGGAAATATGGGCATATCAGGGCTCCTTATGGGAGCGAAGCATACGAAGCGCATGCCGCCCTGGCCATGCGGGCGGGTGGAACGCAGGTATTCAGCCAGTGCATATCGGGCGCAGTCGCGAGCCCGAGCCTGGGGCGACCCGATTGCCCCCTTGTAAACGGCGCGCCGCAAACCGGCTATCTGCTGGATCGCATCAAGCAGGCTGATGGCTTTAGCTTTTCAATTTATGGATATCTGAATTGGCCCGAGGTCGCTACCTCGGCCCGGGGGCGCTCCCTAGACTCCGCCAAAACCTCAACGGAGACGCCCCATGAACATGCCCGAGTCGAACGCTGCCATCGCGGCCTCGACCCCCTTCGTCAGCGATGCCAATGTCGCCGCGCTGGCGACCTGGCCCAAGGTGGTGAGCGCGCTGGCCGAGGCCTACGCCAAGCCGATCAAACCCGAGATGGTGCCGCCGCGCACCATGGCGCGCGGTGACGGCTTCTGGCTGCGCGCCCTGTGCGCGGTGTCGCCCTCGGGCGAGTACATGGGCTGCAAGCTGATCGCCGCCTCGCCCAGGATCAAGCGTGCCAGCTACCTGATCGCGCTCTTCGACCAGCGCACCATGCAGCTCGCCGGCCTCATCGACGGCAACCGCATCACCGACCTGCGCACCGCCGCCACCGCCGTGGTCGCGGTGCAGGCGACAGCGAAGCCGGGCGCGCTGCGCGTCGGTGTGATCGGCTCGAGCTCGCTGGCGCGCAACACGCTGGAGGCGCTCGCCGCCGTGCGTGAAGTGGCCGCGGTGCGCGTGTTCAGCCCCTCGCCGCAGAACCGCCAGCGCTTCGCCGACGACTTCGCCACCGCCCACGGCTTCGACATCACCGCCGCCGACTCGGCGCGCGAGGCGGTGCGTGGCGCCGACGTGGTGCTGTGCGCCGCGCGCAGCAAGGACGAGTCCCCAGTCTTCCTCGGCGATTGGCTGGAGCCGGGCATGGTCGTGGTCTCGGTCGGTTCGACCCTGCCCGAGCAGCGCGAGCTCGACGTCGAGGCGATGCGCCGCGCCACGCTGATCGTCGCCGACATGGCGCACGAGATCGTGCATGACACCGGCGACGCCATCGTCGCGATCCGTGAAGGCGTGGATGTCGCGGCCAGGACCGTCGAGCTCGCCGAGGTGATGTCCGGCAGCGTGCCCGGTCGCCGCACCAGCGACGACATCGTCATCTACAAGTCGGTGGGCACCGCGCTGCAGGACGTCGTCACCACCGAGATGCTGTTCCGCGAAGCGCTGGCGACCGGCCGCTACACGCAGATGCCCGAAGGCGTCGTGACCATCACGCGCTGAACCTCGCACCCAACACCGCCCCCACCTCCACAGGAAAGACACACATGGCCAAGTATCAGAAGAAGGACGCCCGCGCCTGGGCCGGGGAACTCCTGGTCGGCTGCTCCGGCGTGACCATCCCGAGCTACAGCGCGGACCTCAAGCGCCTGAACGAGCAAGGCATCCGCCACGACATCGCCAAGATCATCGATCTGGGCTTCAGCTACACCCTGCTGTGCACCGAGGTGGCCATCACCCCGGAAGAGAACGCCCAATTCACTGCGATCGCAAAGGACACCGCGGGCGGCAAGCTCGGCCTGTTCTTCCACACCGGCTTCGGCACCCTGGCCGAGAACATCGAGGCGCTGAAGCTCGCCGAGAAGGCCGGCGCCGACCTGGTGCTGCTGTCCTACCCGTCGAACTTCTGGCCGACCACCGAGCGTGAGATCTACGACTACACCAAGGCCATCTGCGACGCGACCGAACTCGGCGTGATGCTGTTCCCGATTCCGCTGTGGGGCTTCGAGCGCGTGCATCCGCAAGGCATGTCGCCCGAGCTGATCCGCCGCCTGCTCGACGAGTGCCCGAACATCGTCGCGATCAAGGCCGAGCAGGGTTTCCCGCACGTCGGCGGGCTGATCGAGACCTACCACCGCTTCGGTGACGAAGTGATCATCAGCTGCCCGATCGAGAGCGACATCATCCCGCTGATGAAATTCATGGACGTGCAGTTCTCCGGCACCTCCTACACGCAGTGGATGGGCGACTACTTCCCCAAGGCCTTCGATCTCGCGAAGAAGGGCAACTGGGAAGAGGCGATGAAGCTGTACTGGCAGGTCGCCCCGGCGCGCGGCGCCGTCGGTGCCGCCACCGGCGCCTACATGCCCGGCTCCAACTACATCAACCGCATGCACTGGAAGTACATGGACTGGCTCGCCGGCTTCAACGGCGGCCCGCTGCGTGCGCCGGTCGCGCGCATTCCCGACCGCATGATGAAGACGCTGCGCCAGGGCCTGCAGGCTTCGAAGATGCCTTGCACCACCGACGACGACAGCCAGTTCATCGTCGGCCGCTTCCCCTGCTGAGACCGAGGCCAAGGACATGGGCAAGCATCTGCTGAAGGACCCCGGCCTGTGGAAGGCGGCCGCGCTGATCGACGGCGAATGGGTGAGCGAGACCGCGCACGGCACCTACGACCTGCACAACCCGGCCACCGGCGAGCTGCTGGTGAAGCTGCCGCGCTGCAAGGAAGCCGAGACCACCGCCGCCATCGAGGCCGCCGACCGCGCCTACCGCGCCTGGCGGCGCACCACCGCCAGGCACCGCTCCGAGGTGGTGCGGCGCTGGTACGAGCTGGTGGTGGCGGCCAAGGAAGACCTCGCCACGCTGATCACGCTGGAAGAGGGCAAGCCGCTGGCCGAGGCACGCGGCGAGGTGGATTACGCCGCCTCCTTCCTGCAGTGGTTCGCGGAGGAAGCCAAGCGCGTGCGCGGCGACGTGATCCCGGCGCCCAAGGACAGCCAGCGCATCATGGCGCTCAGGCAACCGGTGGGTGTGTGCGCGGCGATCACGCCGTGGAACTTCCCGGCGGCGATGATCACCCGCAAGGCCGGTCCGGCGCTGGCCGCGGGTTGCTCGGTGGTGGTCAAGCCTGCCAGCCAGACGCCGCTGACCGCGCTCGCGCTCGGCGAGCTGGCGCTGCGCGCGGGCGTGCCGGCCGGCGTGTATAGCGTCGTCACCGGCAACGACACCCGCGCCATCGGCGGCACGCTGACCAGCCATCCGCTGGTGCGCAAGGTCACCTTTACCGGCTCGACCGAGGTCGGCCGTGTGCTGCTGCGCCAGTCGGCCGAGACGATCAAGAAGTGCTCGATGGAGCTGGGCGGCAACGCGCCGCTGATCGTGTTCGACGACGCCGACCTCGAGCTCGCGGTCGAGGGCGTGATGAACGCCAAGTACCGCAACACCGGCCAGTCGTGCATCGCCGCCAACCGCGTGCTGGTGCAGGACGGCATCCACGACGCGCTGGCCGCGCGCCTGGCCGAGCGCAGCCGCGCGCTCAAGGTCGGCAACGGCCTGGAGGCCGGCGTGCAGATCGGCCCGATGATCGACGAGGCAGCCGTCGCCAAGGTCGAGGAGCACCTCGCCAATGCCGTGGCCGGCGGCGCGCAGGTGTTGGCTGGCGGCAAGCGCCACGCGTTGGGCGGCGCCTTCTTCGAGCCCACCGTGGTCACGGGCGTCACCCGCGACATGACCATCGCCCGCGAAGAGACCTTCGGCCCGCTGATGCCGCTGCTGCGCTTCAAGACCGACGCCGAAGCCATCGAGATGGCCAACGACTCCGAGTTCGGCCTCGCCGCCTACCTGTTCAGCAAGGACGCCGCGCGCGTGTGGCGCACCGCCGAGGCGCTCGAGTCCGGCATGGTCGGCGTCAATACCGGCCTGATCTCGAGCGAGGTGGCGCCCTTCGGCGGCATCAAGCAGAGCGGCTTGGGGCGCGAGGGTTCGCAGTACGGCATCGATGAGTACGTCGAGATCAAGTACGTGTGCTGGGACGGCCTGAGTCCGATGCCCTGAGTGACCCCAGCCGGCGTCCGCCGCACCACGACAAGCACGCGACAAGCACGCGACAAGCTCGCGGCGGCGCCAGCACCCCAACGACATTCAAACGCTACACCGGAGGAGACACCGATGAGCATCAAGCACACCCGGCGCAACGCTCGCCTGTTCGCGGCGCTCAGCGCCGCCACCCTGGCCTCGGCCATGCTGCCCGCAGCCAGCCACGCCAGCACCACCTGGGATCTCGGCGACGGCCTCAAGATCGACTGGACCAACTCGGTGCGCTACAACGCCGCCTTCCGCATGAAGGGGCAGAACGCCAACCTGGTCGGCAATCCGGCGGCCAACCAGTTCAGCCCGAACGCCGAGGACGGCAACCAGAACTTCGACAAGGGCCTGGCTTCGAACCGCTTCGAGCTGTTCTCCGAACTCGACCTCGTGTCGGCCAAGGGCTGGGGCGCGCGCGTCAGCGCGATGGCCTTCTACGACACGGTGTACAACACCTCGAACGACAACCCCGGCTTTGTCGGCGGTGCGTTCCCGAACCAGACCTCGGTCGCCTACAAGAAATTCACCAAGGCCACCCGCGAGCAGCACGGCCGCGACGTCGAGCTGCGTGACGCCTTCGTGTTCGGCAGCTTCGATCTCGCCGGCGGGCCGATGACGGTGCGCCTCGGCCAGCACTCGCTGGTGTGGGGTGAGACCCTGTTCTTCGCCTTCAATGGCGTGGCCGGCGCACAGAGCGGCTTCGACATCCCGCGCCTGCTCGGCGACCTGACCGCCGAGGCCAAGGAGTTCGTGCTGCCGGCGCCGCAGGTCTCGGCGCAGTGGCAGATCAACAACGATGTCACGCTCGGGGCCTATTACCAGTTCCGTCACCGCCCGAACCGCATCCCGGGCGCGGGCAGCTATTTCTCGATCACCGATACCGCCGGTGACGGCGCCGAGCGTCTGCTGCTCGGGCCGACGGCGTCGGCGGCGCGGGTCGGCGACATCGATGCCGACGACGCCGGCCAGTTCGGCGTGCAACTGCGGTGGACCGCGATGGAGACCGACTTCGGCCTCTATGCGTTGCGCTTCCACGACAAGGACTTCCAGCAGGTGGTCCGGCTCGGCAAGCCTTTTGGGCCCATGGGGCCGACCTTGCCGACGAGCTACTACCTGACCTACCCGGAAGACACCACGCTCTACGGCTTCAGCGCCAGCCGCAGCTTCGGCGATGTGAACCTGGCGATGGAGGCCTCCATCCGCAAGGACCAGGCCCTCGCCTCGACCCACGCCGCCGACGCCTCCGGCCTCGCCCCGCCGGGATTCGTGCCCGTCACCAACAACAGCAGCAACCCTGCCTACGCCGTCGGCGACACCGCGCACATCAACGTATCCACGATCTGGGCCGTGCCGCGCACCGCGCTGTGGAACGAGGCCAACTTCGTCGGCGAGATGGCCTGGACCCGGCTGCTGAGCTGCAGCAGGAACTGCGACACCGCGCTCGATCGCAATGCCACCCGCGACTCGCTCTCGCTGCGGGCGGTGCTCGAGCCCACCTACCGCCAGGTCATCCCCGGCCTCGACGTCAGCGTGCCGATCGGCATCGGCTACACGCCCAAGGGCTCGCGCAGCATCCTCGGCCCGTTTGCGGTGCCGCCGGAGAAGGGCGGCGACCTCACCGTCGGCGTCAGCGGCCTGTACCTGGGCGCGTGGGACTTCAACCTGTCCTACACCCACTTCTTCGGCTCGGCCCGCAGCCTGCTCGATCCGGCCGGCGACTTCAGCTACGCCCAGTCGCGGCGCGACCGGGACTTCCTGTCCTTCACCGTCCGCCACAGCTTCTAAGAACAGCACCTCGAGGAGACATTCATGAACAAGACCCTTGCCTTCGCCCCGCTGGTCGCCGCGCTCGCCTTCTTCGCCGCCACCCCCGCCGTCGCCGCGGTGTCGGCCGAAGAAGCTGCCAGGCTCAAGAGCGAGCTCACCCCCTTCGGCGCGGAAAAAGCCGCCAACGCCGACGGTTCGATCCCGGCCTGGAGCGGCGGCATGACCCAGGCCATTCCAGGCGACACCCCGGGCGGGCGCCGTGGCGATCCGTTCAAGAGTGAGAAGCCGTTGTTCTCGATCACTGCCAAGAACATGGATCAGCACGCCGCCCACCTCACCGACGGCACCCGGGCCCTGCTGCAGAAGTACCCCGACACCTTCCGCGTCGATGTGTACAAGACCCACCGCACCGCCGCCGCGCCGCAGTGGGTGTACGACAACACCTTCGCCAACGTCACCCGCGCCACGATGAACGGCTACGCGCCGACCAACGCCTTCGGCGGCATCCCCTTCCCGATCCCCAAGACCGGCGCCGAGGTGATGTGGAACCACGCCCTGCGCTGGCGCGGCGAGCGCTTCGAGCACGCCTCGAACTGGTACCAGATCCTGGCCGACGGCCGCAGCGTGCTGGTCACCGACGGCATCACCAACGAGCAGGTGCCCTACTACCTGAAGGACAGCTCGCTCGAGGCCTTCAACAACGGCGACACCCCGTTCTGGCAGGTGGCGATCCGCAACATCGGCCCGCCGCTGCGTGCCGGCGAGGCGCTGCTGGCGCACGAGTACCTCGACCAGTCCAAGCTGCAGACCTGGGTGTACCTGAAGGGCCAGCGCCGCGTGCGCAAGCTGCCCAACGCCTGCTGCGACACGCCGACGCCGGCGGCTGCCGGGGTGATGAGCTTCGACGAGATCTACACCTGGACCGGCCAGCTCGACCGCTTCGACTGGAAGCTCGAGGGCAAGAAGGAGATGTACATCCCGTACAACACCAACCGCCTGCTGCAGCCGACCACCGACGAGGCGGTGCTCCAGGGTAACCACCTCAACCCCGACCATCTGCGCTGGGAAAAGCACCGCGTGTGGGTGGTGGAGGCCACGCTGCGCAACGGCGAACGCCACCAGACGCCCAAGAGCCGGTACTACTGCGACGAGGACACCTTCATCTGCGTGCTCGCCGACCGCTGGGACGCCAAGGGCCAGCTCTGGCGCACGCTGTGGTCGAACACCTTCGTCGCCCCCGAGCTGCCGGCGGTGGTGATCGGCTCCTTCGGCTACAACGACCTCATCACCGGCGGCGGCTTCGTTGCCCAGCTGTTCAACACCAAGCCGGCGCACTACGTCGTCAAGGAAGGACGAGCGGACAGCGCGTTCACCCCTGACGCGATGGTCGGCAGCAGCGTGCGCTGACGGGATACGGCGATGAAATCGAGGCATACCAGGCTGCACCGGGCGCTGTTGTGCGCCGCGCTCGCCGCGCTCGGCTGCACGGCCGTCGCCCAGGGGGCGATCGCCCCCGCCGCCGATGCGCTGGCGCGGCCCGCGGTGAAGGTCGCGGCGCCGGCGTCGGCGGTGATGCTGGCGGCGACCACGGCCGGCGCGCGCGTCGTCGCCGTCGGCGAGCGCGGGCTCGTGATCCTGTCCGACGACGGGGGGGCGTCGTGGCGCCAGGCGGGTACGCCGGTCAGCGTCACCCTCACCGCGGTGCGCTTCGCCGACGAGCGCGAGGGCGTTGCGGTCGGCCATGGCGGCGTGGTGCTGGTCACCAGCGACGGCGGCGAGCACTGGCAATTGTCCCTGGACGGCCGGCGTGCCGCCCAGATCGAGCTCGATGCTGCCCAGGCATCTGGCGACGCCGGCCGCATCGCCGCGGCGACCATGCTGGTGGAGGAGGGACCGGACAAGCCCTTCCTCGACCTGCTGGTCGGCGCGGACGGGCAGATGCGGGTGTTCGGCGCCTACGGGCTGGCCTTCGAGTCCGCCGATGGCGGCGCGACCTGGACTTCGATGATGGATCGCCTCGACAACCCCGAGGGCTTGCATCTCAACACCGTGCGCCAGCGCGGCGCGCGCATCGTGATCGGCGGCGAGCGCGGCCTGGCACTGCGTTCGGACGACGCTGGCAAGACCTTTGAGCGCGTGCAAACGCCGTATGAAGGCAGCTTCTTCACCGCGGAGCTGCCGGCGGACGACGTCATCGTGCTTGCGGGGCTGCGCGGCAACGTGTGGCAGAGCCTCGACGGTGGCCGCCACTGGACCCACCGCGAGGCCCCCGCCGCGGCCTCGATCACCGCATCGACGCTGGGCGCAGACGGCAGCGTGCTGCTCTCCAGTCAGGCCGGCCTGGTGCTGCAATGGCGCGCCGAAGGCGGCCTGCATCCGCTCGCGGGCGAGCCGCTGCCCGGACTCGCCGGTATCGCGCGCATCGGCGCCGACCGCCTGCTGCTGCTCGGCGCCCTCGGTGTGAGCGCGATCGAACTGCCCGCCGCCGCCAAGGAGGCTGCCCAATGAGCTATGTCGAATCCCGCACCGACGCGGACCTGCTGAAGAACTTCGACCCGCGCTCGGGTTCGTTCACCGAGCGCCTGCTGTTCCAGAACCGCCTCGTCGTGCTCTTGCTGTGCGTGTGCGCGACGGTGTTCTTTGCGCTGCAGGTCGGCCGCCTCGAGCTGGCCGCGAGCTTCGAGAAGATGATCCCGCAGTCGCACCCCTACATCCAGAACTACCTGGCGCATCAGAACGACCTCGCCGGGCTGGGCAACGCGGTGCGCATCGCGGTGGCCAATCCGCGCGGCAGCATCTACGACGCCGAGTACATGGAGACGCTGCGCGAGCTGAGTGACGAGCTCTTCCTGATGCCCGGCATCAATCGTGCGCAGATGAAGTCCTTGTGGACGCCCTCCACGCGCTGGGCGGGCGTGACCGAGGACGGGCTCGAGGGCGGCCCGGTCATCCCCGACGGCTACGACGGCTCGGCCGAGAGCCTGCAACAGCTCGCGGCCAACATCGGGCGCTCGGGCGAGATCGGCCAGATCGTCGCGCTCGACGCACGTTCGAGCGTGATCTTCGTGCCTTTGTTGGCCACCGATGCCGAGGGCAAGCCGCTCGACTACGCGGTGTTCGCCGAGGCCCTGGAGAACCTGCGCCAGAAGTACGAAGCGCGCGGCTACGGCGTGCACATCACCGGCTTTGCCAAGATCGTCGGCGACCTGATCGACGGCGTGCGCGCGGTGCTGGTGTTCTTCGCCATCGCGGTGGCGATCGGCACCGTGGTGATCTTCTGGTACACGCGCTGCTGGCGCTCGACCGCGGCGGTGGTGGTCGCCTCGCTGATCGCGGTGCTGTGGCAGCTCGGCCTGCTGCCCACGCTCGGCTATGCGCTCGACCCGTACTCGATCCTGGTGCCCTTCCTGGTGTTCGCGATCGGCATGAGCCACGGCGCGCAGAAGATGAACGGGATCCTGCAGGACGTCGGTCGCGGCGCCCCCAAGCTGATTGCCGCGCGCCTGACCTTCCGCCGCCTGTTCGGTGCCGGCCTGGCGGCGCTGCTCGCCGACGCGGTGGGTTTTGCGGTGCTGTTCGTGATCGACATCCAGTCGATCCGCGAGCTGGCGCTGGCGGCCTCGATGGGTGTGGGCGTGCTGATCTTCACCAACCTGATCCTGCTGCCGATCATCCTGAGCTACATCGGCGTGTCGCCGAATGCGGCCGCGCGCAGCCTGCGCGCCGAACTCGCCGATGCGCGCGGCGAGAACAGACATGCGCTGTGGAAGTTCCTCGACCTCTTCACCCACCGCCGCTGGGCCACCGGCGCGGTGGTGGCGGGCGGGGTGCTGGCGGCGGCGGGCTTGGCGGTGGCACTGCAGATCAAGATCGGCGACCTCGACCCGGGCGCGCCCGAGCTGCGCGCCGACAGCCGCTACAACCGCGACGTCGCCTTCCTCAACGCCCACTACGGCGCCTCCAGCGACGTGCTCGCGGTGATGGTGAAGACGCCGGCGGGCTACTGCTCGGACTACCGCACGCTCAACAAGGTCGATGCGCTGGAATGGGAGTTGCGCCAGCTCGAGGGCGTGGAGACCACCAACACCTTGTCGCTGCTCAACCGCCGCATGATGGCCGGGCTCAACGAGGGCAACCCGAAGTGGTACGACTTCCTGCCCAATCAGTCGATGCTCAACGCCGTCACCGCCGGCGCGCCGCGCGGCCTCTACGACGACAGTTGCGCGCTGCTGACGATGTACGTGTATCTGCGCGACCACAAGGCCGAGACCCTGACGCGGGTGGTGAGTCACGTCGAGGCCTTCGCCGTCACCAACAACACCGAGGACGTGCAGTTCCTGCTCGCCGCCGGTTCGGCGGGCATCGACGCCGCGACCAACATCGTGGTGGGCGACGCCTGGCGGCTGATGACCTTCCTGGTCTATGGCGTGGTCGGCCTGCTGACCTTGTTCACCTTCAAGTCGTGGCGCGCGGTGCTGGTGGCGATCCTGCCGCTGATGCTGACCTCGATCCTCGCGGAAGCGCTGATGGTGGGGCTGGGCATGGGGGTCAAGGTCGCCACGCTGCCGGTGATCGCGCTCGGCGTGGGCATCGGCGTGGATTATGCGCTGTACATCCTGTCGGTGACCCTGGTGCAGTTGAAGCAGGGAAAAAACCTGTCCGAGGCCTATTACCGCGCTCTGCTTTTTACTGGCAAGGTCGTGATGCTGACCGGCGTCACGCTGGCGATCGCGGTGGCCACCTGGGTGTGGAGCCCGATCAAGTTCCAGGCCGACATGGGCATCCTGCTCGCCTTCATGTTCCTGTGGAACATGCTCGGCGCCCTGGTCTTGGTGCCTGCGCTCGCGCACTTCCTGCTCAAGCCGGCGCGCTCGCGCGCGCTCGACGAGGCGCTGCTGGCGGTGCCGGGCAAGCGCACGGCGGCGGCGTGACCCGAACAAACACAGGCCGCATCCCGCGCGCGGGTGAAAACGCGGCGCATGAATATCAACAAGCAGTTCGCTGAGGAGACACACGATGTTCAACTACGATTCGGTTCAACCCGGGAGCCGTGACGACTACCTGGACGACCTGTGCCAGCGTGTCGAGCAGGGCATGGACGAGGGGCTGCTGCCGGTGGAGGTCTTCCGTGACGACGCGGTGTTCCGCGCCGAGATGGAGCGCATCTTCGCCCGCACCTGGGTGTTCGTCGGGCATACCTCCGAGATCCCCAACAAGGGCGACTACATGCTGCGCCGCATCGGCCTCGACAAGGTGATCGTGACGCGCGACGACAGCGACAAGATCAACGTCATGCTCAACCACTGCCGCCACCGCGGCACCGAGGTCTGCCACCAGGACAAGGGCAACGCTCGCCAGTTCAAGTGCCCGTACCACGGCTGGACCTACCGCAACAACGGCGACTGGTTGGCCGCGCCGCACATGGCGGACGCCTACGGCGGCAAGCTCGACGCCAAGGAGTGGGGTCTGCTGCGCGCGCCCAATGTGGACACGATTCACGGCTTCATCTTCGCCGCGCTGTCCGAGGACGTGCCGCCGCTGCGCGAGCATCTCGGCGACACGGTATGGATGATGGACGCGATCTTCGGTCTCCACCCGGACGGCATGAAGGTGCTGGCCGAGCCGGAGCGCTTCATCGTCAAGGCCGACTGGAAGAGCGGGGCCGAGAACTTCAGCGGCGACGCCTACCACGTTAGCACCGCCCACCTTTCGGCGGCGCTGGCGGAGTTCATCCCTGGCGTGAACCAGGTGTCGACCCACGCCAGCGGCTACGACTTCGGCAACGGCAACAGCTTCATTGGCCACGCGCTGCCCAAGCTGATCGCGCCGATGTTCGCGTTCTGGGGCTACCCGGAGGAGTACCGCAAGCAGTTCGACCTCTCCAAACTCGACGCCGCGCAGATCGAGATGCTCGAGACCGTGCCGCCGACCATCGGCACCATTTTTCCGAACATGAGTTTCCTGCGCTTTCCGCAGCCGGCGGTGCCGGGCGAGATGCCGATTCCCTTCACCAGCATCCGCATGTGGCATCCGGTGTCGCCCGGCGTCATGGAACTGTGGAACTACGAGCTCGAATACGCCTTCCTGCCCGAGGAATTCCACAGGAAGGCCTACATGGCCGGTCAGTTCGGCTTTGGCTCGGGCGGCATCTTCGAGCAGGACGACACCGCGGTGTGGGAAGGCATCGCCAAGGTGGGCAACAGCCCATGGAGCCGGGCCAAGGGCATGAAGCTGCACTACCAGCAAAAGCGCAGCGGTGCCGACCCCGAATGGAAGGGCAAGGGTGAGTTCCACCCGTCGATCTATGGCGAGTATTGCCAGGAGAAGTTCTGGCGACGCTGGTTGAAGGACATGGCCGAGGGCAAGAAGGCCAAGCAGGGTGCAAAGGGAGGTGCAGCATGAGTGCAGCGAACGTGTCGCCGGCCGAGTTCGACGACTTCAAGCTCAAGGCCATCGCCGAGGAGTTCCTGTCGCGCGAGTCGATGATCCTCGACGAGCGCCGCTTCGATGACTGGTACGCGATGCTCGACGACGCGATCGAGTACGAGGTGCCGATCCGCATCGCGATGCGCGACTACGCCGACGAATTCCCCGCCGGCGCCTACCGCATCTTCGACGTCAAGGCGCACATCAAGACGCGCATCGCCCGCCTCAAGAGCGACCACGCCTGGGCCGAGGTGCCGCCCTCGCGCACGCTGCGCGTGGTGGGCAGCCTGCTGGTCGAGCGTACCGGGCAGCACGACGTGATCTCGGTGGTGAGCGCGATGATCGTCTATCGCCAGCGCGGCCACGACGAGAAGGGCGACATCATCCCGGTGCGCCGCTTCGACCTGCTGCGCCTCACCGAGCAAGGCCCGCGCCTGCTCAAGCGCAAGGCCATCATCACCGAGGGGGTGCTCAACACGCCCAACCTCGGCATTTTCCTCTGATTCAACTCCGAACGAGACCCGGAAACATGACGCAGAAGATCGAAGTCCTGCTCGACACCATGAAATGCCAGGGCTACGGCCTGTGCCTCGGCGTCGAGGACGTGTTCGAGATCCCCGCGGGCACCAACGTGGCCCGCCTCAAGTGCAAGTTGGTCGACCTCGACCGCCAGGCCGAGATCGAGCAGGCCGCGGGCGACTGTCCCGCGATGGCGATCAGCTTCCAGCTGGTCGAGGCCTGATCGGACCCGAAGGAGAATCCCATGAGCGAACCCATCAACAGCTTCCTCGGCCGCCGCTTCGACCAGATCAGCTTCGTCGTCCCCGACCTCGAGGCGGCGATGGAATTCTGGAAGAAGACCAACGGCGTCGAGGTGTGGAACGTCGCCTACGACCTTGCCCGGGAGCAGGTCGAGAAGGAGTACTGGGGCGAGCCCGGCGACTTTCAGTTCAGCTGCGCCTACGGCTTTGCCGGCGAGACCCTGATCGAGCTCGCCCGCCACGACGGCGGCCGCAGCATCTACAAGGACTGGACCGACAAGAACGGCTACGGCCTGCACCACATCGGCTTTCGCCAGATGGACGAGGCCGAGTACCGCAAGGCCGAGCAGCACTACCTCGAGCTCGGCATCCGGAAGGCGATGGCGGGCTATTTCCACGGCCCCTTCGGCGACTGCCGCTGGGCCTACTTCGACACCCGCGAGGCGATCGGCTGCTACACCGAGCTGTATTACCTGACCGGCGAGCTGAACGAACGCATCCTCCGCCTCAAGAACGGCGAGAACATCAGCATCACGTCCTGATGCCACGCGCAGAGCACAAGGAGACACCCTTCATGAACATCATCGGACCCGACGCGCTGGTCTTCGGTGTCGACGACCTCGACGCTGCCGGCAAATACATGGTCGATTACGGCCTCACCCCGGTCGGCGTGGATGCCCGCGGCGGCCTGTACGAAACCCAGGACGGCACCGGCATCATCGTGCGCAAGGCCGACGACCCGTCGCTGCCGGCGCCGGTGAGCCCCACCAACAAGCTGCGCAAGATCGTGTACGGCGTGGCCGACGCCGCCAGCCTGGAGGCGATCGCCGCCGAGCTCGGCAAGGACCGCGAGGTCCGCCGCCTGGCCGACGGTTCGCTCGAGTCGGCCGACGACATGGGCATCACGCTTGGCTTCCAGCTCACGGTGCGGCGCACGCTCGCGCTGCCGGCCGAGGCGGTGAATGCGCCCGGCGCCAAGGCGGGGCGGGCGATCAACGAGGTCGGCATCAAGGACGCCTTCGACCACCGCCCGCGCAGCCTGGGCCACTTCGCGCTGTTCGTGCCGGACGTGCCCAAGGCGGAGAAGTTCTATGTCGAGCGCCTCGGCTTCCGGGTGAACGACCGCCTCGGCGGCGGGCCCTTCATGCGCCCGAAGGCCACCACCGAGCATCACACCCAGTTCCTCATCCAGACCCCGCCGCACCTCAAGGGCGTCGAACACATCGCCTTCCATCTGGGCGGCCCCACCGAGGTCATGCTCGCCGGCAAGCGCTTCCAGCAGCTCGGTTATGGAAGCTTCTGGGGGCCGGGCCGCCACGGCTTCGGCTCGAACTGGTTCTGGTACTTCGAGAGCCCGCTCGGCTGCCGCTTCGAGTACGACGCCGACATGGACCAGCACGACGACAGCTGGGTGCCGCGCGAGATGCCGCTGCACGCCGACAACGCGCAGTCCTACCTGCTGGAGATGCGCGCCAACTGGGCGCCCTTCGACGGCCCGCCCAAGGGCAAGGCGCCGGCCGACGCCCAGGCCTGAGCCTGTGGCGGCGCGTTCGCGTATCGCGCGGACGCGCCGCTGCGCATCCCCCTTCATCCTTCGCGCAACGCTTCGTCCGCGACACACGCCGGCCGCGTGGCCCGGGCGTGGGAGACAAACACATGTACGGTCATATCCTGGTGCCGCTCGACGGCTCGGAGCTGGCGACCAACCTGGTCACCCAGGCGGTCGAGTTCGCGGGCACGCTGGGCGCGCGCGTCACCTTCTTCACCATGCGTGAGGACTACAGCTCGAGCAGCGAAGGCGCGCTGGTGCGCACGATGTCGCCCGACGTCTATGCCGAGGTCGCCGCCGGCGAGGCCAATGCGATCATCGCCAAGGCGATGGCGGCGGCGCGTGCGCTGAAGCTGGCCTGTGAGGGCGTGGTGCGCACCGGCACCCATGCGCATGAACTGATCCTGCAGGTCGCCGCCGAGCGCGGCTGCGACCTGATCTACATGGCCTCGCACGGCCGCCGCGGGCTCAAGGCGCTGCTGCCCGGCTCGCAGACGCAGAAGGTGCTCGCCCACACCACGTTGCCGGTGCTGGTGGCGACGGTGGAGACGAATGTGGCGAGCAGCGCGAGCGAGGCCGCGATCGCGATCATCAAGGACGAGCACCGCACCATCGCCGCGGTCATCCATGGCCTGCGCCTGCTTGCCGCCCGCCTCCGTGGCGGGGATGCGCTCGAGCTCGATCTGCTCGAGCAGATGCTGCACTACATCCGCAGCTACCCCGAGGCGCTGCACCATCCCAAGGAAGAGCAGTACCTCTTCGCGCGCCTGGCGCAGCGCACCGGAGAGACCGCCGGCCTGATCGCCACCCTGGTGGCGCAGCACCGCGAGGGGGACGCGCTGCTGGCCGAACTCGAAGTGCAGGCCGCCAGCCTGCGCGAGGGCGGCGCCGCAGGCGCGCCCGGTAATGACACGCGCGCCCGGCTGGCCGACACCATCGACCGCTTCGTCGATGCACAGTGGCAGCATCTGAGTACCGAGGAGAAGCTGATCCTGCCCGCGGCGCAGCGCCACCTGACCGACGCCGATTGGCTGGCAATCGAGGCGGCCTTCCGCGCCAACGGCGAACTTCGCCGAGGCGGTCCGCAGGACGAGGCCTACAAGCGGCTATTCACCCGCCTGATGAACCTCGCCGCCGAACGCCGGGCCGCGTAGCGACCGGAGGTTGCAAGAGATGTCCGAGCGGCAAGCGGGTATGGATGCAAGCGCTGCGTGTGGTGCACAGCTTGGACGTCGAGCAAACTACAAGGAAGGAGGCTTGCCATGTCGAGGAGCTTGTTCATGGCCGCCCTGGTAGCCTACATCACGATCTTCTGGGTTTCACACCGGCTGGATGGGGTGCGGCAGTCGCTGTGTCCGGTGGTTACCGCGCCAGTCCAGCTTGCGGGTACGCCGGGCGTGTCGGCCTTCCCCGGGGCGGGGCCTTTCCGCTGAAGGGGCGACCTGGCGGATCTCCCCGACCTTTGGTGTCACTGACCGCCACAATAGAGCCACTGATGATCGGCATATAGAAGCCACTCGAACCGGGCTCTGAAGGACGTCGTTGGGGGGTCAAGAATCGATGTTTTTCGGGGTGCTGGCAAGGGCGTTTTTCGCCCGATTCGGACCCTGTCGGGGCGCACGGTAAGAGGCCCCGTCGAGGGTGAGGCAGTAGGCGTTGTGACGCAGGCGGTCGACGGTGGCCGAGGCGAGCAGCCGGTTGCCGGGGAAGGCCTGGTCCCACTCGGTGAAGTCGAGGTTGCTGGTGACGATGGTGGCAGCACGCTCGTAGCGCTCGGCGATGAGGTCGTGCAGATCCTCGTCGGCGGGGGCGCGAAGCGGTTTGAGGCCGAAGTCGTCGATTAATGTTGCGCCGAATATTAATCGATGAGCTGGGCTATCTGCCGTTCAGCCGGAGCGGCGGTGCGCTGCTGTTTCACCTGCTCTCGAAACTGTACGAGCACACCAGCGTGATGATCACGACCAACCTGAGCTTCGGCGAATGGGCAAGCGCGGTGTTCGGCGACGCGAAGACGACGACGGCGCTGCTCGACCGGCTGACCCATCACTGCCACATCGTCGAGACGGGCAACGAGTCCTATCGTTTCCGTCAGAGCTCGGCCAGCGCGTGGTCGCGGATCAATGACCGTGAGCAATCCAAGCGCGGTACCCTCACCGAGGCCGAGCCGTTCTGACCCGGCGCCCGCGCAGAGAAGCCCGCTTCGGGCTACGCCCTTCGCGGGCTTCTCTGCGCACACTCGCGATCAGTGACTCGACTACACTGAACATCAGCTGCTCCATGACGAACAGCTAAAGTGCCTGGGTAAAATTCAATGCGCACCGCTGGGTAGTTTTAGACGCGCGCCGACACTCGGACCACGGCCGCCTCAAAGGGACGGATGCTCGGCTTGTTTTTGGCGGAGGACTGTGACACGTAGGCTGTTGTGGCCCACGCGAGTGGTCTTCGACGTCACAGATCGGTGTGCCAAAAGTGCTATGAAATCAAGCTTGAGGTCTATTGAGCCCAGACAAGCCACAAACGATTGCGCTGGACGCCGTGCAAGTTTTTTAGCCTCATAACCCGGCTTTCCCCTGAACGGCGACGGGGAACCACAGCGTTGCGCAGGTTCCGACATCCGCGGTGCTTTCCAGGCTGACGCTGCCGCCATGCAGCTTCATGATCTCCTTGACCAGCGGCAGGCCGAGGCCGGTGCCGGGGATGTGCCCGGAACGATCGCTGCGGAAAAAGCGATCGAAGGCGTGGGCGGCGTCCTCGGCGCTCATGCCGATGCCGTGGTCGCGCACCGCAATGCCGACCAGGGCGAGGCCGTCGGGGTGCTCCGTGAGCACGTCCAACTCGATGTCGCCGCCGCGCGGCGAGAACTTGCGTGCGTTCGACAACAGGTTGAGCAGGGTCTGCTGGAACTTGGCACGGTCGGCGCGGATCGAGGGCAGGTCGTCGGGGATGCGGGTGATCAGGCGATGGGTCTCGGCAGGCACCAGGAAGCCGGAGAGCGCTTCCTCGAGCACCGGACCGAGCGCCAGGGTCTCGAACTGGAAGCTCTGCGCGCGTCGCGCCTCGATGCGGGCGAGGTCGAGCAGGTCGTTGAGCAGGCCGGTGAGGCGCTGGGCCTGGTTGTTGATGGTGCCGAGCAGTTCGCGGGTCTTGTCGGCGCTGTAGTTGCGCATCATCAGCAGCTCGGAGAAGCCCATGATGCTTGCCATCGGGGTGCGCAGCTCATGCGCTGCGGTGGCGAGGAAGTCGCTCTTCATGCGATCGAGATCGACCTCGCGTGTCACGTTGCGGAAATAGATGACCAGCGAGGTGGCGTTGGTGCCGCACTCGCGGAAGCTCTGGTGCAGCGTGCAGCGCTGCGGCTGGACGAGGTGGATGAGACCCTCCTTGGAGAAGTCGACCCGTGCATCGGCAAGGCCGAACTCGAGATCGTCTCCCGCGAGCGGCGTGAAGGGCTGCGCGGGGTCGGCAAGTGCCGCGATGCGCTGGCGGAATTCGCCCATCGTCCAGCCGACCAGTGCGCTCGTGGCGGGGGCGAAGAGGGTCTCGGCCGCTGCGTTGGCGAAGCTGATGGTTCCGTCGTTGTCGAAGCACACGACCGCGTCCGGGTTGAGGGTGAAGATCACGTCCAGGCGGGACAGCCAGTCGATCAGGGTGTCCTCCGACTGTCGGCGGGCGGTCACGTCGGCCTGGATGCCGACGTAGTGGGTGACTTCGCCCGAGGCCGGGTCGACCACCGGGGCGACGGCGAGCTGGTTCCAGAAGAAGCTGCCGTCCTTGCGGTAATTGCGCAACGTGACCTCGCAGGGGCGTCCGGCAGCGATCGCGCGGCGCAGCATCGCCACCTCGGGCTGGTCGTGATCGTTGCCGCGCAGGAAGCGGCAGTTGCGGCCGATGGCTTCGCTGCGCGGGTAGCCGGTGATCTGCTCGAAGGCGCGGTTCACATAAATGGCCGGGTAGTCCCGTTGGCGCATGTCGATGATCGAGATGCCGTTTCCCACCGCCTCGAGCGCGCGGTCGCGGATCGCGATCGCCGTTGCGGCGTCGCGCTGCTCGGTGATGTCGGTGAGGATGCCGGCGAAGCCGGTGACGCGGTCGTCGTCGCGCAAGGTGTTGAGCTTGATCGAGAGCCAGCGGGTACCGCCGTCGCGACAGGGCACGCGGCAGTCGAACTCGTGGCTGTCGATTTCGCCCTGCCGCAGCGCCACCAGCGCCTGGAGGTTGCGGTGAAGGTCGTCCCGGTGCATGAACTCGGGGTATTCGCGCCCCAGACTGTCCTCGATGGCGTGCCCGGTGATCTTCTCCCACGCCTTGTTGAGGAAGTTCAGGCGCCGGTCCATGCCGATCTCCACCACGATCTCGCCGAGGTTCTCGAGCAGCCTGCGATGGGCGCGGTCGGCGCGCAGGCGGGCGGTGATGTCGCTCACCAGCACGATCGAGTGGGTGTCCTCGCCCGAGTCTTCGTCGATGACGCGCGAGGCGGACAACTCGAGGAAGACCCGTGTGCCGTCGGTGCGGCGCCAGGCCAATTCCGCAGGGCTGTCTGCCATCGAGGCGGAGGCGGTGCCGAAGAGCAGCTCGGGCCAGCGCGCCCCGAGGATCGCGGTCTCGGCCAGGCCGGTCATCTCCAGCAGCGCCGGGTTCGCGTATTGCACACGGGCGTCGTCATCGCCGCGGTTGGCGACGATCAGCACCCCGGTGGCGCTCGACGCCAGTGCGCGTTCCTTGAGACGACGCTCGGCCTCGGCGCGCTCCATCTGGCGGGTGCGGGCCTCCAGCGTCGACGAAAGGCGTCGCTGGGTGTCGCGTAGCCCGGCGATCATCTGATAGACGGTGTTGGCGAGCAGCTCGAAACGATCTGCGCCATCCATCGTGGTGCGCGGCGCCGGCAGGGCATCGAAATCGCCAGCCGCCACGCGGGCGGCCGTCAGCTCGAGCTCGGCCAGGGGGGCGCCGATGTCACGTGCGACCCGACGACCGAGCAGGAGTGCCATCGCGAGGACGATGACGCCGATGACCACCATGCTCGCCAGCAGACCGCGGATCGGACGATGGGCGAGGTGGCGATCGACCACGACTTCGATTGCCAGCGGCAGGCCGTGGCGACCTGCCATCTTCGTGAGGTGGCGCAGCTCCTGGCCGTTGTCCGACAGCCCGGGAGCGGTCGCCGGTGTGCCGGTGAGGTCGCGCAGGATCAGCGCGTGGCCGTGCGCAAGCCCCGAGGTGCTCGCGGCGAACAACTTGGTGAGCTCGAGCTCTGCGCCGAGGGCGCCCTCGTGGCTGCCCGTGGGCAGGTGGATGATCGGTGCCGCAAAGCGCAGGCGAAGGCTGCCGGGATCGCGCGCGAGGGCGAACTGCGGTGCCGCGCGCTCGACCGCGTCCTGCGCGAGCGGCTGCGCACCGATGGGGGCGCCTGCCCGTGCGCAGCCGCTCTCGAGCACGCTGCCGCGGAAGTCGGTGAGGAAGAGCGCCACCAGTTCCGGCGTGGCACGGCAGAGGTCGTGCAGGATGGGGCGGATGTACTGGGTGCGTCCGGTGGTGTCGGCGAGCGCGTTGCTGAAGATCGTCTGGCGAGAGTGATCGAGGATCTTGTCGATGTCGCCCTCGAGCCGGGTCTCGAAGCGCAGGCGAGCCTCGGAGGCGGTGGCTTCGAGCTCGTAGCCGAGCTTCTCCTGCAACAGCGCGTGCAGTGCCGCGTAAGACACCAGCAGGGCCGGCAGCAGAACGATCGTCGTCAGCACGCCGGCGAGGATCGAGATGCGGGTGGTGAGGCTGGCGTGGCGCCAGCGGCGCGAGCGGTCGAGGAGTTGCAGGGACATGGCGAGGGGGCTCGGGGTCAGCGTGGTTGCAGCCGGCCGGCGGTGTCGAAGCGGCAAAGGCGCACGTCGTCGGCGCCGAGGGCCTCGTGCCGGGTGGGGGTGAAGGCGGGGGCGTGGCTGCGCACCACCCCTTCGTGGCGGGGGAGGTGCTCCAGGGCCTCCTGGATCGCCGGGCGGTCCGTTCCGCCGGCGCGCTCGACCGCGATCGCGAGCAGGTGGACGAGGTCGTAGGCGGGGCCGATCCCGGTCTGCGAGGGCACGGCCAGAGGGGATGCGGTGCTGAAGTGCTGCATCGCACGCCGTGCAAGGCGGTCGCCGTCCTCGCCACGGGCGTACGCGAAGCTGAAGGACTGCACCACATCGAGTTCGACCTGCTGGAGAGCCGCGCCGCATAGTTCGGGAAAGCGGCCACCGCTGATGCCCCAGTGGCTGAAGAGCGGGCGGAGATTTCGTGCGGGCATGCCGGCGATGCCCTTCACCAGGGCTGCGCCCTCGGGTTCGTTGGCGACCAGCAGGATCGCTTCGGCGCCAAGGTCGAGCAGGCTGCGGTAGCCGAGGGGGAGCGAGTCGAGGGCGCCCCAGCGGTGCCACTCGATGCCGACGATCGCGAGCCGGTCCTGCGGGCGGCTGGAGACGTGGCGTTCCGCTGCGCGCTGGCAGCTCCGCCCCCAGGCGGTCAGGGGGGCGACGATGCCGATGCGGCGCAGCTCGCGGCGCTCGATCTCGCCGAGCAGTGCCTCGATCGCGACGGTATCGGACAGGCCCAGGCGGAAGGCGTAGTTGGGCCTCTGTCCGTTATCGATGATCGCGTCGGCTGCCGCCCAGGGGGCCAGCAGCGGCAGGCGCAGTGCATGCAGGACGGGAAGCTGCTCGAGTACGACCGGCGAGAACTTTCCGCACACGAAGCCGACCATGCCGGGCTGCGCGGCCAGGCGCTCGATGTTGGCCACGCCGCGGGCCGGGACACTGCGGTTGTCGGTGGTGACCAGTTGCAGCGGTCGCCCACCGAGCACACCACCACGCGCGTTGAGGTCATCGACCGCAGCTTGCGCACCCAGCAGGATGGCATCGTCCGCGGTGCTGTTGGGGTCCATGAACTCCGCATCCACCCCGATCCGCACCGGTGCCGCGCGCCCGAAGGCGCGCCCGGGCAGGCTGGTGGCGAGCAGCCCCGCGGCGCAGGCATGCAGGAAGCGGCGGCGACCCTTGCCTGCACCGCTCATCGGGACGGCTCTGTCGTGGTGAGCTGCTCGACGGTCTCGATCAACTGGAGCGGGCTGAAGGGCTTCGTCAGATAGGCGTCGCAGCCCGCCCGGCGGCCTGCCTCGAGGTCGCTCTGCTGGCCGCGCGCGGTCAGCAGCACCACCGGTATGTGGGCGATCTCGGGGTCGGCACGGATGCGCTCGCACACCTGGATGCCGTCGAGCTGGCCGGGCATCATCACGTCGAGCAGCACGATGTTCGGGCGCAGGGCCTTCACCATGCGCAGGCCCGAGTCGCCGTTCTCCGCCTCATGGACCTCGAAGCCGTCGTAGTCCATGGTCATGCAGATCAGCTTGCGGATTTCGGGTTGGTCCTCGACGACGAGGATGATCTTGTTCATGGTCGGATGTTCCAGAGGTGCGTGTGTTCGGGTGGTGCGTGTGTTCGGGTGGTTCGGGCGGGCAACTCGCCGGCGACCGATCGGAGGGGCTTCGGGTTCGGTGGTCCCTCAGCCGTGGGTGATGAGCGCCCGCCACCACAAGGGCTGCGGGCTGCCGTTGCCGGCCTGGGCGGCATGGAGTGCCGCCAGTTCGCGTATGCGGGGTAGTTGCGGACGGACGTGGTGCATCGCGGTGACGATAGCGGGGTCGAACTGCATGCCCGCCGCGAAGTCGAGCAGGGTGAAGATTTCCGCCTCGTCGAGCGCATTCCGATAGCTCGTCCGGGCGCCGAGGGCGTCGATGAAATCGGCGACCGCGACGATCCGGCCCGACAGCGGGATGTTGCTGCCCTCGCGGCCGGCGGGGTAGCCGCTGCCATCCCATTTCTCGTGGTGGTTGAGTGCGACCTCGGCTGCGAGCGCGTGCAGCGGGTCGCTCGCCGCGCCCAGGATGCGCGCGCCGTCGAGCGGATGGCGGCGGATTGCCGCCCACTCCTGCGGCTCGAGGCAGCCGGGCTTGGTGAGGATGGATTCCGGGACAGCGAGATTGCCGATGTCATGAGTGCGTGCGGCGTCGAACAACTCGTCGCACCACCGGCGTGGGGCGCCCAGGGTGTGCGCGATCGACGCCGCGATTGCACCGACGCGCAGGCCGTGCTCGAGGGCCTCGCGCCGCCCGCGTGCGGCGGCGAGTGCGAGGCGCTCGATCGACTCGCGCTGCAGCTGGTGCATCGCCTCGCGGCTGCGGTTGCGCTCGGTAACCACGGTGCGCAGGTCGCGCATCACGCGATACATCTGGCGATAGGGGTCGACGGCCGGTCTCGCCCGTCTGGGGTCGTCGCACGAGTTGCGTGGGCCCTCGGGGATTGCGGCGAGGCCGGGAACGCTGTCGTCGTCCAGGACGATCGATTCCGGGAGCGGCGTCGGGGTGGGCTTCATGGCGAGCTCGGGGCGGATGTTCATGAGGCGCTCCGGCCGCCGCTGCGGGGGCGGCGGGTCATCAGGCGGGCGAGATCGCTCGCATAGCGCTGCGCCTGGGCGATGTCGGTCTCGGGCGAGGCGAACGGGCTGGTGCTGGTGGGCAGCTCGATCGAGGCGGTGATGAAGCCGTCGAGCTCCTGGTCGAGGGCGAGGCGACCCTGGTGCATCTCGACGATCCGACGCGCCAGCGGCAGCCCGAGGCCGAGTCCGGGGGTATTGGCGGCTGCGTCGGCACCCCGCATGAGCGGCTGCATCAGCCGATTGCGCAGCAAGGGGGAGCGCAGGCCGCGTCCGCGGTTGCGCAGGGTGATGCGGACGAAGGCGGCCGAGGTGCTCGCCGCGAGGGTGATGTCGGTGCCGTTGTCGGAGTGTTCGAGGGCGTTGTCGATGCAGGCGTCGAAGGCCAGGCCGAGCCAGTGTGCGCTACCATAGATCACCGGTAGCGTTCCCGCTGCAGGCGATTCCAGGCTGAGGCGCTGGCCGCGCGCGCCGGCTGCGGCCTCGTGGCGCGCAAGAAGGCGTGGCAGCCAGTCGGAGAGTTCGATCCGGTCGTCGGCTGCGAGCGGCCGGCCCGCCCCGAGCTGGACGAGGTGAACGAGGTCGAGCACCTGCCGCACCAGCCTGTACCCTGCGTCCAGCGTGCGGGCGGGGCCGTCCGCGTCGGCTGGCAGGGCGGCCGCGACGGGTGCGGCGATCTCGAGCAGGTGGTCGAAGTCCTTCGCGAATCGCTGCAGGGGCTCGCGGAGACTGCGCTCGACGAGCGTGCCGAGGTTTGCGATGGCGGTCTGGTACACGCTCGCCTCGGTCATGTTGCGCAGCACCAGCACCAGGTCCTTTCCTGCCGGGCTGCGCACCACGTGGCCCGCCAGCCGGTCGGGTGCGGCGATCTCCACCGCGTAGACGATCTCGCTCTCGAAGGAATGCGGCAGCGGCACGTGCCCAGCCAGCGCCTGATCCACCACTGCGGCGATCGCGGCGTGGGGCAGGGCCTCCCCCACCCGCACCGGCAACAGTGCCAGCATCTCCTCGTTGGCGAAGCGCACCTTGCCGTCGGGGGCGATGATGGCGAGGCCGTCGGAGAGGCAGTTGAACAGCGTCTGGATGGTGGGTGTCATCGTTTGTGATGAATTTAGTGTAAAAAGTATAAAAATGATAAAAAATATATAATAAATGGTGCGTGCAATCTGTCACGCTTTCCCGTGCGTCACTGAACTAGCATCGGGGCGGGGACAAATGACGAAGAGATTTGGAGTGAAGCGTGGGACGAGAGGATTTGCCGGAACGAGGCGCGGCGGGGCGAGTGCAGCACGATGGGGCAGGGCCCGAGCCATCCGTGGCGGAGGCGCCACGCTGGCCGCTGATGCTGATCGTTGCGCTCGCGCTGATCCTGGTCGCTTCGTTATGGGGTGCGGTGCTGTTCAAGGTGGCCGCCGAGGAGCGCGCCGAACTGATCACGATCGAGCGCCGCACGACCAATCTCGCACGGGTCTTCGAGGAACACACGGTGCGGACGCTGGCGAGCGTGGACCAGGCCTTGCTGTTCGTGAAATTCCAGTACGAGAAGGTGGGTGAGGCGCTCGACATCGCCTCGGCGGTCGAACAGGGCATGATCGTCAATACCCTGTTCAACCAGGTCGGCGTGATCGACGCACAGGGGATCTACAGCCTGTCCAACCTGCCGGGCTTCAAGCGGGTCGATCTCTCCGACCGTGAGCATTTCCGCGTCCATGTCGAGGCGGACTCGCGCAGCTTCTTCGTCAGCAAGCCGGTGCTCGGCCGCGCCAGCGGCAAGTGGTCGGTCCAGCTCACCCGCCGCATCAACCGCCCGGACGGGAGCTTCGGAGGCGTGGCGGTGATTTCGCTCGACCCCTTCTACTTCACCAGCTTCTACAGCGATGTCGATGTCGGACACCATGGCGTGGTCACCCTGGTCGGGACCGATGGCGTCGTGCGCGCCCGGCGCGCGGGGGATTCCATCGACGTCGGCCAGGACCTCACCCGCGCGGCGCTCTTCGCCGAGCTCGCGAAGGCGCCGCAGGGGCATTACCTCGCTGCCAGCGCGATCGACGGGCGCACGCGCCTGACCAGTTATCGCACCCTGCCCGGATTGCCGATGGTCGTGGCCGTCGGCGTGGATGCCGAGGAGGCGATGAGCGATTTCCGCACACGCCGGAGCGGCTATTTCGCCTTCGCCACCGGCATGAGCCTGATCATCGCGGCCTTCTGCGCGCTCTCGCTGTGGCTGCTGGAGCGCCAGCGCCGGATCTCCATGCGGCTGCACGAGATGAAGCAGCGGGCGGAGTCGGCGAACCGGCTGAAGTCGGAGTTCCTCGCCTCGGTGTCGCACGAGCTGCGCACGCCGCTCAACGGCGTGATCGGCTACGCCGAGCTGTTGATGGAGCTGGCGCAGGACGAGGAGCAGCGTGGCTACGCCAAGGTGATCTTCGACAGCTCCGGACACCTGCTCGAGTTGCTCAATTCGATCCTCGACCTGGCGCGCGTCGAGGCAGGGCAGATGGCGATCCGGTCGGTGCCCGAGGACCTGGCGGCGGTGGTCGGCCAGGTTTGTGCGAACTACCGGCCGGTGGCGCAGGCCAAGGGGGTGGCGCTCGAGTGCGAGGCTCCCGAGGGCATCGTGCTGGAGTGCGACCGCACCCGCGTGGTCCAGGTGCTGAACAATCTGGTGCACAATGCGCTCAAGTTCACCGACGCCGGGCGGGTGAGCCTGCGGGTCCGGGTGAGCTCGGTGCAGTGCGCGTTCGAGGTCGCCGATACCGGCTGCGGAATCGCGCACGACCAGCTCGAGGCGATCTTCGAGCGCTTCCGCCAGGTGCACGATTTCGAGACGCGCAGCCACGGCGGTACGGGGCTCGGGCTCGCCTTGTGCAGGGAACTCGCGGAATTGATGGGCGGCGAGATCGCGGTGCGCTCGACGCCGGGGGAGGGCAGCGTGTTCACCTTCACGCTGCCGCGCTCGCCCAAGGGGACGGAATGATGAAAGTGCTGGTCGTGGACGACAACCCGATCAATCGCCTGTTGCCGATCGCCTGGCTCAAGCGCCTGGGCTGCGAGGCCGAGGAGAGCGCAGGGGGGGCGGATGCCCTCGCCAAGCTCGCGGCGGGCGGGATCGACGCAGTCCTGCTCGACCTCAGCATGCCGGAGATCTCGGGCACCGAGATCTGCCGAAGGGTCCGCGCGATGCCCGGGGGCGGGAAGATTCGCATCATCGCCTATACCGCCCATGCGGTGCCCGAGGCCTTCGAGGAGTTCCGCTCGGCGGGCTTCGACGACGTCCTGATCAAGCCGGTCACTCGCGACGCGCTGCTCGGCGCGCTCGGAGGCCTCGAACCGGGCGGTTGAGGCCGCCAGGGTTGCGTTCGCGCGCGCGGCGTGCCTCAGCCGCCGCGATCCACGACGGCGTTGCGTAGCGCGCGAAAGCTGTCTTCCTCGCTCTGTCCGGTCGTGTCGACCACATGGTCCGCGCGCATGTACTGCGGTTCGCGGGCGGCGAGGATGCGACGCAGGTCTTCCATCGCCTCGGCGCTGCCGGCCATCGGTCGCAGGTCGCCCTGGGCGCTCACCCGCTGCATGTGCTCTTCGGGCGAGGTGCGCAGCCAGATCGTCAGGCAGCGCGACAGCAGCAGGTCGTAGGTCTCCGTCTGCGAGACGATTCCTCCACCGGTGGCGAGCACCGTGTGCTCGCCACTGTCGAGTGCCCGGCGCAGGCAGCGCTGCTCGATGCGGCGATAGCCCGACTGGCCGTAGAGGGCGAAGATCTCTCCCATCGGCATGCCGGTGTCGCGCTCGATCTCGGCGTCGAGCTCGATGAAGCGGAAGCCGAGATCGGTGGCCAGTCGCCTGCCGAGCGTGGTCTTGCCTGCGCCGCGCAGTCCGATCAGGGCGATCCGGTTGCGCCGCGCGGCTTCTTCCTGGCCGTAGTCGCGCATCAGCCTGAAGATCACGTCTTCGAGCCGGTGGCGCGGCAGTTGCTCGAGGATGCGCCGCACCAGCCTCTGCTCGACCGACTCTTCCGCCCCGACGCTCAACAGCTCGGGCAGCGACAGCCCGAGGGCGTCGCCGATGTGGCGCAGCAGCACGATCGAGACGTTGCCCTCGCCGGCCTCGAGGTGGGCGAGATGGCGTTCCGACACCCCCGCCTCGCGTGCCAGCTGCTTGCGGGTCTGGCCGCGCCGGTCCCGCGTCTCGCGGACGCGCTTGCCGAGCGCGAGGAGGAACTCGCCGTCGCTGCGCGGATCGTGCCGGATGCCTGGCTGTGCGAGTGCCGCAGGGGCCTCGGATGTTTCAAGGGTCAGATGTTCGTCGTTCATGACGGGGCGTGAGTCTCGGATCCGCGTTTATCGTGCTGCGGGCGATTCGCTGTCAACCAGAAAGCATCCGCAGCGCCCGATGCAGCTTGCCGGGGAGGGTCTCCAGCATAGTCCAGTATGCAGTATATTGCACTTTAGATGAAATCTAATTTAATAAATCCGGTGAATTTGGTGCGATGCAGTGTTGACATGGTTGCCGTTAGGGGTATTCTTTTGCATGTCGCGCCGAAAACTGCACTTTAGTGCACGTTCATGGGTCGGTTGTGCTTCACCCCAGCCAGTCCGGTCGGCGATCGCGTCAAGGTTTTTCCGCACCGATCCGCTCCGTATGCATACCGGTCCGGGCGGTCCGGGATCAGGATGGAGACAGGACGATGCACACCCTCAGCACGGCAGATCACGGCTGTACGCCGCCCCGGATCGAGATTCCGGATCCTTACAATGCGGCCGATGACCTGCTCGGTCGCAACCTCGTCGCCGGGCGAGGGGGCAAGGTCGCCTACATCGACGATGCCGGCAGCTACACCTACGACCAGCTCGCCGCGCGTGCGAACCGCTGCGGCAACGCGTTGCGCGGCACGCTCGGCCTTGCGCGCGGCGAACGTGTGCTGATGTGCGTCCTTGACTGCATCGATTTTCCCGCGATGTTCCTCGGCGCCATCAAGGCCGGCGTGGTGCCGATCGCGGTGAACACGCTGCTTACCGAGCGCGACTACGAATACATGCTCTCGGACAGTGGTGCGCGGGTGGCGGTGGTTTCGCAGGCGCTGCTGCCCAATTTTGCCGCGCTGCTCGGCCGCGTGCCGACGCTCGAGCGCCTGGTGATCGCCGGCGGCAGTGACGACGACAGCCTGGATGCCCTGATTTCCACGCAGTCCGAGCAGCTCGAGGCCGTGCCGACGCATGCGAGCGATCCGTGCTTCTGGCTCTACTCCTCCGGCTCCACCGGCGCGCCCAAGGGCACGGTGCACATCCACGCCAACCTCATCCACACCGCCGAGCTCTATGGCCAGGGGGTGCTGGGCATCCGCGAGCAGGACGTGGTGTTCTCGGCGGCCAAGCTCTTCTTCGCATACGGCCTCGGCAACGGGCTTACCTTCCCGCTTTCGGTCGGTGCCACCGCGGTGCTGATGGCCGAGCGCCCCACGCCGGACGCGGTGTTCAAGCGCCTGCGCGAGCACCAGCCCGACATCTTCTACGGCGTCCCCACGCTCTACGCCGGCATGCTCGCCCATGCCGGCTGTCCGACGGCGGGCGAGATGACGAAGCTGCGCGCGTGCACCTCGGCGGGCGAGGCCTTGCCCGAGGGCGTGGGGCGGCGCTGGAAGGAGCGCCTCGGGGTCGACATCCTCGACGGCATCGGCTCCACCGAGATGCTGCACATCTTCCTGTCCAACCGCGCCGGCGACGTGCAGTACGGCACCAGCGGCACGCCGGTGCCGGGCTATCGCGTGCGCCTGGTGGATGAAGGCGGCGACGAGATCATCGCTGCCGAGGAGCCGGGCGAGCTGCAGATCTCCGGGCCGAGCTCCGCGGTGCAGTACTGGAACCAGCCCGAGAAGAGCCGTGCCACCTTCCTCGAGGGCTGGACGCGCAGCGGCGACAAGTACTACCGCAATCGCGACGGCTACTACGTGTATTCCGGGCGCAGCGACGACATGCTCAAGGTGAGCGGCATCTACGTCTCGCCGATCGAGGTCGAGTCCGCGCTGATCGCCCACGAGGCGGTGCTCGAGGCCGCGGTGGTCGGCATCGAGGACGAGGAGCGCCTGATCAAGCCCAAGGCCTTCGTCGTGCTCAAGCCCGGTTACGGACCCGGCGAGGCGATGCGCCAGGAGCTGCAGGCGCACGTCAAGGGCATGCTCGCACCGTACAAATATCCGCGCTGGATCGAGTTCGTCGAGGACCTGCCCAAGACCGCAACCGGCAAGATCCAGCGCTTCAAGCTGCGCGGCGTCTAGCACTTTGGCGGCGCCGGAGTGGCGTCGCCCGTGTTCATACCATCAAAAGAGAGGAGACGGACATGGTCGGAAAGGACAGGAAGCTGCGCGTGACGGTAAGCGCGCTCGGGCTCGGCCTGGGCATGTTGCTGGCGCAGGGTGCGGCGGAGGCCGCGGACACGGTCAAGGTGGGGCTGATGCTGCCCTACACCGGCACCTATGCCTCGCTCGGCAACGCGATCACCAACGGTTTCAAGCAGTACGTGGCGGAGCAGGGCGGCAAGCTCGGCGGCCGCGAGGTCGAGTACTTCGTCGTCGATGACGAGTCCGATCCGGCCAAGGCGACCGAGAACGCCAACAAGCTGGTCAAGCGCGACAACGTCGACGTGCTGGTGGGCACCGTGCATTCGGGCGTGGCGCTGGCGATGGCAAAGGTCGCGCGCGACTCCAAGACCCTGATGATCATCCCCAACGCGGGTGCCGACGAGCTCACCGGGCCGCTGTGCGCGCCCAACGTGTTCCGTGCGTCGTTCTCGGCCTGGCAGCCGGCGTACGCGATGGGCAAGGTGGTCGCCGAGCGCGGCCACAAGAACGTCGTCGCGGTGAGCTGGAAGTACTCCTTCGGCGAGCAGTCGGTCGCCGGTTTCAAGGAGGCCTTCGAGCAGGCGGGCGGCAAGGTCGTCAAGGAGCTCTTCCTGCCCTTCCCGAACGTCGAGTTCCAGCCCTTCCTGACCGAGATCGCCAACCTCAAGCCGGACGCGGTCTTCGTGTTCTTCGCCGGCGCCGGCGCGGCCAAGTTCGTCAAGGACTACGAGGCCGCCGGCCTGAAGACGAACTTCCCGCTCTACGGCTCGGGCTTCCTCACCGACGGCACGCTGGAGGCCATGGGGGGTGCGGGCGAGGGCGTGCTGACCACGCTGCACTACGCAGACGGGCTCGACAACGCGCGCGAGAAATCCTTCCGCAGCGGCTACGTCGCGGCCTACAAGGCGCAACCCGACGTCTATGCGGTGCAGGGCTACGACAGTGCGCAGCTGCTCGCCGCGGGCCTCTCGGGTGCGCCGGCCGGTGCCTTCGACAAGGAGGCGGTCATGAAGGCGATGAGCGCCGCCGCCATCGACAGCCCGCGCGGCGCCTTCACGCTGTCCAAGGCCAACAACCCCGTGCAGGACATCTACCTGCGCAAGGTCGAAGGCGGCCAGAACAAGGTGGTCGGAGTTGCGGCACCGAAGCTTGCCGATCCGGCGCGCGGCTGCAAGCTGATGAAGTGATTCCGTCGCGAGGCGGCGGCCGTGGGCCGGCCGCCTTCGCGTCGCCGCCCGACATCATCCGTCTGTCCATTGCATCCCGGCGTGTCGCGCACGTCTGGGAGGGAAGGGTTCCACCATGGATTTCACCTCGTTCCTGATCCAGATCCTGAATGCGCTCCAGTACGGGTTGCTGCTTTTCCTGGTGGCGAGTGGCCTGACCCTGGTGTTCGGCATCATGGGCATCATCAACCTGGCGCACGGCAGTTTCTACATGATCGGCGCCTACCTCGCGTTCGCGCTCACCAGCCTGACCGGCAACCTGATGCTGGCGATCGTGCTCGGCATCCCGCTCGCCTTCGGCTTCGGTGCGCTGCTCGAGAAGCTGCTCTTCGTGCATCTGTACAAGCGCGACCACCTGCAGCAGGTGCTGCTGACCTACGGCCTGATCCTGATCTTCGAGGAACTGCGCAGCCTCACGGTGGGCGACGACGTCCATGGGGTGGCGATTCCCGATCTGTTCTCGGCCTCGATCCGGCTCTCGGAAAATCTCTCTTATCCGGTGTATCGGCTGGTGATCTCGGTGGTGTGCATCGCGCTCGCCGCCGGGCTGTGGTGGCTGATGCAGCGCACCCGGCTGGGAATGATGATCCGCGCCGGCTCGTTCAACCGCGAGATGGTGCAGTCGCTCGGGGTGAACATCGACATGCTCTACCGCACCGTGTTTGCCCTCGGGGTGGCGCTGGCAGCGCTGGCGGGCATGCTCGCCGCACCGATCTCCTCGGTGTATCCGGGCATGGGCGGCAGCGTGCTGATCATCTCCTTCGTGATCGTGGTGATCGGCGGCATCGGCTCGGTATGGGGGGCGCTGGTGGCGGCGCTGCTGGTGGGGTTCGCCGACACGTTCGGCAAGGTGCTGATGCCCGAGCTGGCCGGGCTGGCGGTCTATCTGCTGATGGCGGTCGTGCTCCTGTGGCGCCCCGAAGGCATCTTCAGGAAGGGGTGAGGCGATGAATTCCGCGGTCGTGACCTTGTTCAAGCTCGCCGTGCTGGCGGGGCTGGTGCTGTTTCCGGCGATCGGATCCAGCTTCTATGTCGAGCTGGTGGCGAAGATCCTGGTGATGGCGATCTTCGCGATGAGCCTGGCGCTGCTGGTCGGTTTCACCGGCCTGGTGAGCCTCGGCCATGCGGCCTATTTCGGCATCGCGGCCTATACGGTGGCGCTGATCGCCCCCGAGTACGAAGCGGCCAACCTCTGGTTCGTGCTCGTGGCCTCGGTGCTGGCCGCGGCCGTCGCGGCCTTCTTCATCGGGCTCTTCGTGCTGCGCACCAAGGGCATCTACTTCATCATGGTCACGCTGGCCTTCGCCCAGATGGCCTACTACATCTTCCACGACACCGCGCTTGGGCGCAGCTCGGACGGCATCTACCTGAACTTCAAGCCGGATGCGAGCCTCTTCGGCTGGATGCCGTTCAATCTCGACGAGCCCTTGCAGCTCTACTACTTCATCCTCGCCGCGATGGTGGCGGTGTTCGTGCTGCTGGCCTTCGTGCTGCGCTCGCCCTTCGGACGCGTGCTCGCCGGCATCCACAGCAACGAGCACCGCATGAAGTCGCTCGGTTACGCAACCTTCCGCTACAAGCTGGCGGCCTTCACGCTGGCCGGTGCGCTGGCGGGGGTGGCGGGCTTCCTGTACGCGGTGCTGTTCGGTTTCGTGACGCCTGAATACCTGTCCTGGCACCACTCGGGCAACGTCCTGATGATGGTGATCCTGGGCGGCCTCGGCAGCCTGGCGGGTGCGGTCGCGGGCGCCTTCGCCTTCATCGGCCTGCAGGAGATGTTCTCGGACTGGACAAAGCACTGGCAGTTGCTGATGGGCCTGGTGATCGTCGCCGCGGTGCTCTTCATGCCGACCGGACTGGCCGGCCTGCCGCGGCGCATCTTCCGCACGATCAACTGGGGAGAAGACGATGAGTGAGGCAATGCTGGTGGCGGATCGCCTGACCCGCCATTTCGGCGGGCTGACCGCCAACCTCGAGGTCTGCATCACGCTCGAGCGCGGCAAGCTGCATGCGCTGCTGGGGCCGAATGGCGCGGGCAAGTCCACCTGCATCAACATGCTCTCCGGCGATCTGCCGCCGTCTTCGGGCCGCATCCTGCTCGAGGACCGCGACGTGACCGGGCTCGATTCGGCAGCGCGCTCGCATCGCGGCATCGGCCGCAGCTATCAGCGCACCAACATCTTTCCGCAGTTCACCGTGCTCGAGAACTGCCGGCTCGCCGCGCAGTCGCGCAAGCCGCGGCCATGGCGGATCTTCACCGACGCGATGAAGACCAGCGACACGGTCGAGCGCGCGCGTGCGGCGATCGTCGAGGCCGGCCTGGGCGGGCGCGAGTTGCGCAAGGCGGGCGTTCTCTCGCACGGCGAGCAGCGCCAGCTCGAGATCGCGATGGTGCTGGCCACCGATGCACGGGTGCTGCTGCTAGACGAGCCGCTCGCCGGCATGGGCTCGGAGGAGTCGGCGCAGATGGTCGAGCTGCTGCGCAAGCTCAAGCAGAACCGCGCGATCCTGCTCGTGGAACACGACATGGATGCGGTGTTCGCGGTGGCCGACACGATCACGGTGATGGTAGAGGGCTCGGTGCTCGAATCCGGCCCGCCCGAGCAGATCCGCAACAGCGAGGAGGTCCAGGCCGCCTATCTCGGGGAGGAGGAACATGGCTGAGATGCTGCTCGAAGCGCGCGACCTGCATACCTACTACGGGTCGAGCCACATCCTGCACGGGGTGAGCTTCTCCATCCGCAAGGGCGAAGCCCTCGGCCTGATGGGGCGCAACGGCATGGGCAAGACCACGCTGATCCGCAGCATGCTCGGCCTGGTACGGCCCCGCCACGGCACGGTGCGCGTGAACGGCGACGACATGACCCGCTCCAAGCCGCACCGCATTGCGCTCGCCGGGGTGGCCTACGTGCCCGAGGGGCGCGGCATCTTCCCCAACCTGAGCGTGCGCGAGAACCTCCTGATGGCGGCGCGTGCGGGTGTGGACGGGCGGCGCGAGTGGACCTTCGAGCGGGTTATGGAGACCTTCCCCCGCCTGGGTGAGCGGATCAACAACGGTGGAGGACAGCTCTCCGGCGGCGAGCAGCAGATGCTCACGATCGGGCGTGCGCTGATGACCAACCCTGACCTGCTGATCCTGGACGAGGCGACGGAAGGCCTGGCTCCGCTGATGGTCAAGGAGATCTGGAAGGTGATCCGCACGATCCGTGACACGGGCATCGCCACCGTGGTCGTGGACAAGAACCACTCGGCGGTCACGGCGCTGACCAACCGCTCGGTGATCCTGGTCAAGGGCGAGGTGGTGTTCGACGGCCCGAGCGAGCAGGTGCGCCAGGATCCGGCGCTGATCCGCAAGCACCTCGGGGTGTGATGCGCCGGCGGGCGGGCTCGTGTCCGCCCGCCCTGACGTGCGTCCTGCGCGGTGCGTGGCGGCGTGGCTGTGGTCTCAATCGTCCGGCAGGACTGCGGTGACCTCGATCTCCACCTTGGCGCCGGCCTCGACGAAGCCGGCCACCTGCACCGCGCTCATCGCCGGGTAGTGGTGGCCGACCAGGTCGCGATAGACCGCGCCGATCTCCTCGAGGCGGGCGTTGTACTCGGCGGCGTTGCCCAGGTACCAGGTCATGCGCACGATGTCGGTCGAGCGCGCGCCGCCGGCGTCCAGGATGGCAAGCACGTTGCGAAGCGCCTGGCGGATCTGTTCGACGAGGTCTTCGCTGCGGAAGATCTCGTCCGCATCCCAGCCTACCTGACCGGCGACGAACAACATCCGTCCGCTCGCGACGACGCCATTGGCGTATCCCTTCGGCCGTTTCCACCCGGCGGGTTGAAGAATCTGCATGTCTGTCTCCTCGAGTGCGTTCTTGGCAATGCGCGCGCGCTGTCGGTGCGCGATCACGCAACATGGCAAATAGTGCATGTCGAAGATCTATTGTGCAATAAAATGCAGAACTTTTCCGGCTCAAGATCGCACGGAGTCGGCTGTCGCTTGGCCGCGACCCATAGCGCAAGTCTTATAGAGGACTTTTGCTTCGCACCCTTGACCCACGCCGCGATCGAAAGCATTCTTCGAAGGTTATGCGCCACCGCATGCGCGGGCGCGTTCCTCAACAACCGAGCCAGAGAGTCCGAAAGATGACCGAACGAGTGAGTTGCCAGCGTCTGCAGGTCGCAGCGAACCTGAAGCGTTTCATTGAAGAAGAGGCCCTGCCGGGCAGCGGTGTCGATGCCGCCGCCTTCTGGTCCGGGTTCGATGCGCTGGTACACGATCTCGCGCCCAAGAACGCCGCACTGCTCGCCGAGCGCGACCGCATCCAGGCCGAGGTCGACGCCTGGCATCGCGCCCACCCCGGCCCGATCGCCGACATGGCCGCCTACAAGGCCTTCCTGTCCTCGATCGGTTACCTGTTGCCGGTGCCGGCGGGCGCCAAGGCCAGCACCACCAACGTCGACGACGAGCTCGCCGTGCAGGCCGGCCCGCAGCTGGTGGTGCCGGTCATGAATGCGCGCTACGCGCTCAACGCCGCCAATGCGCGCTGGGGCTCGCTGTACGACGCGCTCTACGGCACCGACGCCATCCCGCAGAAGGACGGCGCCGAGCTCACCAAGGGCTACAACCCGGCACGCGGCGCGAAGGTCATCGCCTTCGGTCGCAACGTGCTCGACCAGGCCGCGCCGCTCGTCGGTGCCTCGCACGCGGACGCCACGGGCTACGCGGTCGAGGGCGGCAAGCTGGTGGTGAAGCTTCAGAACGGTGCGAGCTCCGGCCTGCAGCAGGCCGAGAAATTCGTCGGCTTCCAGGGCGAGGCCGCCGCGCCGCGTGCCGTGCTGCTGAAGAACAACGGCCTGCACATCGAGGTGCAGATCGATCGTAACGGCGCCATCGGCAAGACCGACGCCGCCGGTGTGAACGACCTGCTGATGGAAGCCGCGCTGTCGACCATCATGGACTGCGAGGACTCGGTCGCCGCGGTGGACGCTGACGACAAGGTGGTGGTGTACCGCAACTGGCTCGGGCTGATGGACGGCTCGCTGCAGGACACCTTCGACAAGGGTGGCAAGCCGATGACGCGCCGCCTCAACGCCGACCGCGAATACACCGGCGCCGACGGCCAGCCGGTCAGGCTGCACGGCCGCGCACTGCTCTTCGTGCGCAACGTCGGCCACCTGATGACCAACCCGGCGATCCTGTGGGGCGAGGGCAAGGAGATCCCCGAGGGCGTCATGGACGCGGTGGTCACCACGCTGATCGCCAAGCGCGACCTCGAGCGTCGCGGCAACTCGCGCAAGGGCTCCATCTACATCGTCAAGCCCAAGATGCACGGCCCGGCCGAGATCGGCTTCGCCGACGAGCTGTTCACCCGCGTCGAGCAGCTGCTCGGCCTGCCGGCCAACACCGTCAAGCTCGGCATCATGGACGAGGAGCGCCGCACCAGCGTCAACCTGCGCGCGTGCATCGCTGCCGCGCCGGCGCGCGTGGCCTTCATCAACACCGGCTTCCTCGACCGCACCGGCGACGAGATGCATACCTCGATGGAAGCCGGCCCGATGATGCGCAAGGGCGACATCAAGAACAGCAAGTGGATCGCCGCCTACGAGCGTCGCAACGTGCTGATCGGCCTCGCCGCCGGCCTGCGCGGCCGCGCCCAGATCGGCAAGGGCATGTGGGCGATGCCCGACCTGATGGCCGCGATGCTCGAGCAGAAGATCGGCCACCCCAAGGCGGGCGCGAACACCGCCTGGGTGCCGTCGCCCACCGCGGCCACCCTTCATGCGCTGCACTACCACCAGGTCAACGTCGCCGCGGTGCAGCAGGACATCGAGAAGCTCGACCTCGACAAGGAAGCCGAGGCGCTGCTCGACGACCTGTTGACCATCCCGGTGGTCGCGAAGGCCGAGTGGAGCGAGACCGAGCGCCAGCAGGAGCTCGACAACAACTGCCAGGGCATCCTCGGCTACGTGGTGCGCTGGGTGGAGCAGGGCGTGGGCTGCTCGAAAGTGCCCGACATCAACGACATCGGCCTGATGGAAGACCGCGCCACGCTGCGCATCTCGAGCCAGCACATCGCCAACTGGCTGCGCCACGGCGTGGTGCCCGCCGAGCAGGTCGAGGCCACCCTGAAGCGCATGGCCGCGGTGGTCGATGGGCAGAACGCGGGCGATCCGCTGTACCGCCCGATGGCGCCGAACTTCGACGACTCGGTGGCCTACCAGGCCGCACGCGCGCTGATCTTCGAAGGCTGCGCCCAGCCCAGCGGCTACACCGAGCCGCTGCTGCACCGCTATCGCCAGCAGTTCAAGGCCAAGGTCGGCGCCTGATCGGCAGCCGTATCGATCGCTGTGCGGCGGTGTCCGCGCCTCGCGGCGCTCCCTCGGGGCGCGTCGCGGTGCGGGGCGATGTGGAGCGGTGCGGGGTGATGTAGGAGCGGCGAAAGCCGCGAATGCCGCCGCGCAGCGGGCGGTGTGGTTGCAAAGGGCGATGACGTGTTCGCCCTGGTGCGGATTGCTATCCGCAGCAACGAAAAGGGCGCCGATCGGCGCCCTTTTCGTTGCTGCATTGCGTGCGTGCTCAGGCGCTCACCAGAGTTGCCACCATGGCCGTGTATCTTCCGGGCCGCCGCGGAAATACACGCTGTCGGGGAAGTTCTTGCGCATGACGCGGTCGGCATCGTCGCGCAGTTGCGCCATGCCGAGCTTGTCGTAGCTCATCACCATCAGGAACAGCGCTTCTTCGGTTGCCGGCGCCTGCGGGAAGTTGTTCACCGCGGTCTGCGCGCGGTTGATCGCTGCGACGTAGGCGCCGCGGTTGTAGTAGTAGCGCGAAACATGCACCTCGTGCGAGGCGAGCGAGTTGATCAGGTACTGCATGCGGGCCCGCGAGTCGTCCGCGTAGCGGCTCTCGGGGAAGCGCTCGACCAGTTCGCGGAAGCTGTCGAAGGCCTCGCGCGCGCCCTTGGGGTCGCGTTCGGAGAGGTCCTGGCGCGACAGGCCTGCGAGCAGGCCGAGGTCTTCGTTGAAGTTGACCAGGCCCTTGAGGTAATAGGCGTAGTCGACGTTCGGGTGGTTGGGATGCAGCTTGATGAAGCGGTCGGCCGCGGCGAGCGCGAGCGCTTGCTCACCCTGCTTGTAGTACGCGTAGGCCACCTCGAGCTGGGCCTGCTGGGCGAAGCGGCCGTAGGGGTAGCGTGCCTCGAGCTTTTCGAACAGCGTGACCGCGCGCTCGTAGCCGCCCTCGCTCATCGAGGCCTTGGCCTCGGAATACAGTTTCTGTGCGTTCCAGCCCGCGGTCTCGTCGACCTGCTCGGGCAGGAGGCCGCAGCCGCCGAGCAGCAAGGCGCCGACCAGCGCGGCTTTTGCCGTTAAACTTCCGGAGGTGAACCTGGCCATCGAAGACACTCGCGTGAATGAACGCGCCGATTATATCCCAGCCGATCTTCCCGCCGACGACGCCGACGCGTGCGAGGTGGTGACGATCCCTGTCGAGCTGGGCGGGCTGCGCCTCGATCAGGCGCTGGCGAGGCTTTTCCCGCAGCATTCGCGTAGCCGCCTGCAGGGCTGGCTCAAGGAAGGCTGGATCCGCGTCGATGGCGCGAGCCCGGACGCGCGCCGCAAGGTGTGGGGTGGCGAGTGCATCGAGATCGACGCGCCACCGCCGCCCGAGGTCGCCGCCGAGCTGCCCGAGGACATCCCGCTCGCGGTGGTGTTCGAGGACGATGACCTGCTGGTGATCGACAAGCCCGCAGGACTGGTCGTGCATCCGGGCAGCGGCAACTGGAGCGGGACCCTGCTCAATGCCCTGCTGCACCGTAATCCCGCGCTCGCCGGGGTGCCGCGTGCCGGTATCGTGCACCGCCTGGACAAGGACACCAGCGGGTTGATGGTGGTGGCGAAGACGCTCGCCGCGCAGACCGAGCTGGTGCGCCAGCTCCAGGCTCGCACGGTCAGGCGCCACTACCGCGCGCTCGTGCAGGGCGAGCTGACCGCCGGCGGCACGGTGGATGCGCCGATCGGGCGCCACCCCACGCAGCGCACGCGCATGGCGGTGGTCGGCAACGGTCGTCCAGCAGTGACGCATTACCTCGTCACCGAGCGTTTTTCCCGCGTCACCCTGGTCGAGTGCCGGCTGGAGACCGGGCGTACGCACCAGATCCGCGTCCATATGGCGCACATCGGTCATCCGCTGGTCGGTGATCCGGTTTATGGGGCGCGACGGTGTGGCGATGTTCGCCTGGATGCCTTCCCGCGCCAGGCCCTGCATGCCTTCCGGCTCGGCCTCGTGCATCCGCGCAGCGGCGCGGCGATGAGTTGGGAGGTGCCGATGCCGGCGGACTTCGCCGCGCTGCTCGATGGCCTGCGAGGAGGTCCGCGATGAGCATGCCACCGCCCGGCTACCATACCCTTGCTCCCGGCCTGCTGTGCCCGCAGTGGAGCCTGCCGCCCGGCGTTCGCGCGGTGGTGAGCACACGCGAGGGCGGCAGCAGCGCGCCCCCGTGGGACAGCTTCAATCTTGGCAGCCACGTCGGTGATGATCCACGAACAGTGGCGGCGAACCGCGCGCGCCTGCGCGCGCTCATCGGTGCCGAGCCGGTCTGGCTCGAGCAGGTGCATGGCTGCGCGGTGGCCGATGCCGGTTGCGCGGCCGGCGTGCCCGAGGCCGATGCCGCGGTGGCACGCGTCGCGGGGCGGGCCTGCGCGGTGATGACGGCCGACTGCCTGCCGGTGCTGCTCTGCGATGACGACGCCAGTGTCGTCGCCGCAGCCCATGCGGGCTGGCGCGGCCTGGCCGCCGGGGTGCTGGAGCGTACCGTGGAGCGCATGGGGGTGGCCCCGCGGCGGGTTCGTGCGTGGCTCGGTCCGGCGATCGGGCCGGCGGCCTTCGAGGTCGGCGGCGAGGTGCGAGCGGCCTTCCTGGGTGCGGACCCCGGTGCAGCGGCCGCCTTCGTCGAGGGGGCGTCGTCGGGCAAGTGGCTTGCCGATCTGTATCTGCTCGCGCGCCGTCGGCTGGCCGTCGCAGGCGTCGAGCGGGTCGATGGTGGCGGGGTGTGCACCGTGGCGGATCCGGTGCATTTCTATTCCTACCGCCGCGACGGGACCACCGGGCGCTTCGCCTCGCTGGTCTGGCTGGAGGAGGGGCGTTCGGTCGCGCAGGCGTGAGCATCGCCGGTGCGCGATTCGCTTCGCATGGTCGGGCGACGGCCTGAGGCTATTGATCGGCGCCCGTTTCGGCTCTATCGTTGCGTTCGAGGCTTTCGCGCTCCTGCTCCTGGCGACGACGTCTGCGGGCCGGGGTGCCGAACAACCACAGGAACAAGGCCAGGGGGGCGAGTCCCCAGAACACGAAGGTCAGGATGGCGGCGACGATCGTATCCTCCGCTGCGGCGACGAGGATGACGACGTAGAGCCAGGCGATCGGTATAAGGTACATGGGTGGATTCTAGCGCGCGCCGGGAGCCGGTGCCGAAGGATCCCGGACGCGGCATGAAACCGCGACCCCGACCCGGAGCGGGCGGGCGCGGCCTCAGGAGATAGGGATGTCGGATTCGACAGGCAAGCAGGTGCCACCGGGCATGCAGGCGATCGTCGCTGCCGGGCAGGCGATGGCACAAGGCTTCTTCGACGCGCTCGCGCGCCAGCACGCCGCGATGCAGGACTCTTCGGGAGTGGCGGCGCAGAAGCTGCCGATGCCCGAGACCGAGGTGGTGGCCTCGCTGCAGAAGGCTTTCGCGGAGAAGCACGCCGAGCTGTGGTCTTCGATGCTGTCGCGTACGCCGGGCGCTGCGGGGCCGGCGGTGGTGCAGCCCGAGCCGGGCGACAAGCGTTTTGCTGCGCCGGAGTGGTCTGAAAGCCCCGTGTTCGACTACATGCGCCAGGCCTACCTGCTCAATGCCGGCTTCCTGCGCCAGATGGCCGAAGCGATGCCAATCGCCGACGGGCGCGCCAAGTCGCGCATGCAGTTCCTGACCCGGCAGTACATCGATGCGCTGTCGCCGAGCAACTTCGCGGCGACCAACCCCGAGTTCATCAAGACCGCGGTCGAAACCAAGGGCGAAAGCATCGCCCGCGGCATCCAGAACCTGCTCGGCGATCTCGAGAAGGGGCGCATCTCGATGACCGACGACGCGGCCTTCGAGATCGGTCGCAACCTCGCGCTGACCCCCGGCTCGGTGGTCTTCGAGAACGAGCTGATCCAGTTGATCCAGTACTCGCCGCTGACCGAGAAAGTCGCGCAGGCGCCGCTGCTGATCGTGCCGCCTTGCATCAACAAGTTCTACATCATGGACCTGCAGCCGGAGAACTCGCTCGTGCGTTTCGTCGTCGAGCAGGGCTTCACGGTCTTCCTCGTGTCGTGGAAGAACCCGCGTCCCGACACCGGCGGCCACTACGCCTGGGACGACTACCTCGAGAAGGGGCCGCTTGCTGCGCTCGAGGTGGTGCGGGCGATCACCCGCGTGAAGAAGCCCAATGTGCTCGGCTTCTGCGTCGGCGGCACCATCCTCACCTCGGCGCTCGCGGTGGCGCGCGCGCGCGGCGAGGAGCCGGTGGCGAGCCTCACCTTGATGACCACGTTGCTCGATTTTTCCGACGCCGGCGAGCTCGGCTGTCTGGTCGACGAAGCCAGCGTGACCGCGCGCGAGGCCGCGATCGGCAAGGGCGGGGTGCTCAAGGGGCAGGAGCTCGCCAACGTGTTCTCGTTCCTTCGTGCCAACGATCTGGTCTGGCAGTACGTGGTCGGCAACTATCTCAAGGGCAATCGCCCCGCCGCCTTCGACCTGCTGTACTGGAACTCGGATTCGACCAACCTGCCGGGGCCCTTCCTCACCTGGTACCTGCGCAACATGTACCTCGAGAACAACCTGCGTGTGCCGGGCAAGCTGCGCATGCTCGGGCAGAAGGTCGATCTCGGCAAGGTGGATATGCCGGCCTACCTGATGGCGGCGCGCGAGGACCACATCGTGCCGTGGAAGGGGGCCTACCTTGCGCGCAACCTGCTCGGTGGCGACACCACCTTCGTCCTCGGCGCCAGCGGCCACATCGCGGGCGCGATCAACCCGGCTTCGAAGAACCGGCGCAGCTACTGGACCGCGGACGCCTGTCCGGCCGATCCCGAGGAGTGGCTGGAGGGCGGCGTGGAGCACAAGGGCAGCTGGTGGCTGCACTGGATCGAATGGCTGCGTGGGCACGGTGGCAAGGAGGTCGCCGCGCGCGGACGCCTGGGCAGCACGAAATACGAGCCGATCGAGCCGGCGCCGGGCCGCTACGTCAAGGAGCGTGCCTGACCCGGCTGCGCATCGGAGTCCGTCGTCGTCGGCAGCGGGTGGGGCGGTCGCTGCCGTCGTGTTCAACTACCGTCCGGCACCAATACAGGACCCCGCATAGGGAGAGGAGAAGAAGATGGCAAGAGTTGCACTGGTAACTGGCGGCATGGGTGGTCTCGGCGAGGCGATCTGCATCAAGCTGGCCGCGCTCGGCTACAAGGTCGTGACGACCCATTCCCCCGGCAACAGCAAGGCCCAGGAGTGGCTGCAGACCATGAACAACATGGGCTACGGCTTCAAGGCCGTTCCCTGCGACGTGTCGGATTTCGACTCGTGCAAGGCTTGCGTCGAGCAGGTGGTCAAGGAGGTGGGTCCGGTCGATGTGCTGGTCAATAACGCCGGCATCACCCGTGACATGACTTTCAAGAAGATGACCAAGGCCGACTGGGATGCGGTCATCAGCACCAACCTCGACTCGGCCTTCAACATGACCAAGCAGGTCATGGACGGCATGGTGGAGCGCAAGTGGGGCCGCGTGATCAACGTCTCCTCGGTCAACGGCCAGAAGGGCGCCTTCGGTCAGACCAACTACGCCGCCGCGAAGGCGGGCATGCACGGCTTCACCAAGGCCCTGGCGCTGGAAGTGGCCCGTAACGGCGTCACCGTCAACACGATCTCGCCGGGCTATATCGGCACCAAGATGGTGATGGCGATCCCGCAGGAGATCCTCGACTCCAAGATCCTGCCGCAGATCCCGGTGTCGCGCCTGGGCAAGCCGGAAGAGATCGCCGGCCTGGTCGCCTACCTGTCGTCGGACGAGGCGGCCTTCGTGACCGGCGCCAATATCTCGATCAACGGCGGCCAGCACATGTTCTGATCTGCCGGCTGCTTCGGGCACCGCGACGTGGCGCGCTCCAGTGGGGCGCGCCATTTTTTTCGCCGCGTGGCAGCCGCGTCGAGAGCTATTGCATCGCAACATGAGCGGTCGAACAGGGGCTATAATCCGCGCGTGAGGTGGCTGATGCGCTGCCGCATCCACGACCGAAGCGCGTCCCGGCTGTACTGGTTCGCAGGCGGCCGCGGTTTCTACAAATGCTCCTGAAGGATTTCAAGATGTCCCAGAAAATCGCTCTTGTCACCGGCGCCATGGGTGGTCTCGGCACGGCGATCTGTCAGTCGCTTGCCAAGGACGGCTTCAAGGTCGTGGCCAACTGCCTGCCGAACTTCGAGCAAAAGGACGCCTGGCTGTCCGCGCAGCGCGACCTCGGCTTCGACTTTGCCGCCGCTGAAGGCGACGTGTCGAACTACGAGTCGTGTGCGGCGATGGTCGCCAAGGTCGAAGCCGAAGTCGGCCCGATCGAAGTGCTGGTGAACAACGCCGGCATCACCCGCGACAAGTTCTTCCCCAAGATGGAGAAGGGCCAGTGGGATGCGGTGATCAACACCAATCTCAACAGCCTGTTCAACGTCACCCACCACGTCTCCGCCAAGATGGCCGAGCGCGGCTGGGGTCGCATCATCAACATCTCGTCGGTCAACGGCGTCAAGGGCCAGGCTGGCCAGACCAACTACTCGGCAGCCAAGGCCGGCGTGCTGGGCTTCACCAAGGCGCTTGCCGCCGAGCTCGCCAGCAAGGGCGTGACGGTGAACGCGATCGCCCCGGGCTACATCGGTACCGACATGGTGATGGCGATCCGCGAGGACATCCGCCAAGGCATCATCGACACCGTGCCGATGAAGCGTCTGGGCCGTCCGGACGAGATCGGCGACCTGTGCGCCTACCTCGCTTCCGACAAGGCCGCCTACATCACCGGTGCGACCATCAACATCAACGGTGGCCTGCACATGTGCTGATGTTGCGCCGTGTCATGCGCGAAATCACGCAACCCCGTCGAAAGACGGGGTTTTTTCGTGGTTTCGATGTCGCAGCGCGATATAATTTTTTCGCACAGAGCGAAGACACCGCCGCCGAGGAGATGGAGAAATGCCGGAACAGCAGCGCTTGATCAAGAAGTACCCGAACCGCCGTCTGTACGACACGCGGACCAGTTCCTACATCACCCTGGCCGACGTCAAGGACCTGGTGCTTAACCACGAGCATTTCCAGGTGGTGGATGCAAAGAGCGGTGAGGACCTGACGCGCAGCATCCTGCTCCAGATCATTCTGGAAGAAGAGGCCGGCGGTGCGCCGATGTTCACCAGCGACCTGCTCGCGCACATGATCCGCTTCTACGGTAACGCGATGCAGGGCATGATGGGCAAGTACCTCGAGAGCAACATCAAGGCCTTCACCGAGATGCAGGTCAAGCTCCAGGACCAGGCGCGTGCGATCTATGGCGAAAACAGCCCGGTGGGCCAGGACTTGTGGGCCCAGTTCCTGAACTTCCAGGGGCCGGCGCTGCAGAGCATGATGGGTGCCTACGTCGACCAGTCGAAGAAGATGTTCGAGCAGATGCAGACCCAGCTCGAGAGCCAGACGCGCAACATGTTCACCGGCTTCCAGTTCCCCGGCTACGTCCGTCCCGAGGACGGCGAGCCCGCCGCGCCCAAGGGCGACGGCAAGAAGTAAGCGGCGCCGCGTGCCGCCGAGGCCGCAGCCGCCCCGACCCGACAGGTTCTTTGCATGACCACCTTCAAGACCCCCGACCTGCCGCGTGTAGGCTTCGTTTCCCTCGGCTGCCCCAAGGCGACGGTCGACTCCGAGCACATCCTGACCCGGCTGCGCGCCGAGGGCTATTCGATCTCGGGCAGCTACGACGACGCCGACCTGGTCGTCGTCAACACCTGCGGCTTCATCGATGCCGCGGTCGAGGAGTCGCTCGATGCGATCGGCGAGGCGCTCGCCGAGAACGGCAAGGTGATCGTCACCGGCTGCCTCGGCGCCAAGGACGACGTGATCCTCGCCGCGCATCCGCAGGTGCTCGCGGTCACCGGCCCGCACGCCACAGAGGAGGTCATGCACGCCGTGCATCGCCACCTGCCCAAGCCGCACGACCCCTTCACCGACCTCGTGCCGCCGCAGGGTATCCGGCTCACGCCACAGCACTACGCGTACCTCAAGATCTCCGAGGGCTGCAACCACCGCTGCAGCTTCTGCATCATCCCGTCGATGCGCGGCGACCTGGTCAGCCGCCCGATCCACGAGGTCATGCGCGAGGCCGAGGCGCTCGCCGACGCGGGCGTCAAGGAGCTGCTGGTGATCTCGCAGGACACCTCGGCCTACGGGGTGGACGTCAAGTATCGCACCGGCTTCTGGGGCGGGCGCCCGGTGAAGACGCGCCTGCTCGATCTGGCCAAGGCGCTCGGCGAGCTCGGCATCTGGATCCGCATGCACTACGTGTACCCCTACCCGAGCGTGGACGACCTGATCCCGCTGATGGCCGAGGGCAAGATCCTGCCGTATCTGGATGTGCCCTTCCAGCACGCCAGCCCGCGCATCCTCAAGGCCATGAAGCGTCCGGCCAACGCCGAGAACGTGCTCGAGCGCGTGCGCAAGTGGCGCAGCATCTGCCCCGAGCTCACCATCCGCTCGACCTTCATCACCGGCTTCCCCGGCGAGACCGAGGAAGACTTCGAGCTGCTGCTGAACTTCCTCGAGGAGGCCCAGCTCGACCGCGTCGGCGCCTTCGCCTATTCGCCGGTCGAGGGTGCGACGGCGAACGAGCTGCCCGGCGCCGTGCCGGACGAGGTGCGCGAGGAGCGCCGTGCGCGCCTGATGGACTTCCAGGAAGACATCTCCACCCAGCGCCTCGAGGCCAAGATCGACCGCGAGATGACCGTGCTGGTCGACGAGGTCGACGAGGAAGGCGCGCTCGCGCGCTCGCCGGGCGACGCGCCCGAGATCGACGGCCTGGTGATCATCCCCGAGGGCGACGGCCTCGCGCCGGGCGATTTCGTGCGGGTGCGCATCACCGACTGCGATGTGCACGACCTCTACGCCGAGCGCATCGAGTAAGGCCGGCGCCAGCGCGCCGGAGCTGTCGTCGTGGTGAGCGGCGCGGGTGCGGTCGGCCTGGCCTGCGCCGAGCCCTCGGCCTCCGGCCCGGTGATCGGGCTCGCGCTCGGCAGTGGCGCAGCGCGCGGCTGGGCACACCTGGGCGTGCTGCAGGAGCTCGCGCGCGAAGGCGTGGTCCCGCAGATCATCACGGGGTGCTCGATCGGCGCCTTCGTCGGCGCAGCGGCGGCCTCGGGCGACCTTGACAAGCTGGTGCGCTGGGCGGAGACCCTCAAGTGGCAGGACGTGGTGTCGCTGCTCGACGTGTCGCTGCGCGGTGGCCTGATCAAGGGCCAGAAGCTGATCGATTTTTTCGAACGCAACTTCATCGATCGCGACTTCACCGAGCTTGACCGCCGCTTCGCCTGCGTCGCCACCGAGCTGTCCACCGGGCGCGAGATCTGGCTCCACGAGGGCAGCGTGTCGGCCGCCGTGCGCGCCTCGATCGCGCTCCCCGGGCTGATGACTCCGGTGCTGCACCAGGGTCGAATGCTGGTCGATGGCGGGCTGGTCAATCCGGTGCCGGTGTCGCTGTGCCGGGCGATGGGGGCCGACGTGGTGATCGCGGTCGACCTCGGCTCGGACATGGTGGGGCGCGCCATCCGGCGTTCGGCGGTCGAGCCTGCGCCGGTCGAGGAGACCGAGGCCGGCTGGACCGAGCGCCTGCTCGCGCGCTTCGGCTTCGCGAGCGAGGCCGAGGCGGGGGCGCCTGCGCGCCCGTTGGCTGGCGACGACAACCTTCCCTCGCTGGTCTCGGTGATCAGCTCCAGCATCAACATCATGCAGGTGCGCATCGCGCGCAGCCGCCTCGCCGGAGAACCGGCGGACCTGCTGGTGTCGCCACGGGTGAGCCAGCTCGGGCTGATGGACTACCATCGTGCCGACGAGGCGATCGCCGAGGGCGTTGCGGCCGTCGCGCGCGTGCGGCCGCTGTTGCGCGAGCTGCTCGGCGGCGCCAACGAGTGAGGATCGGATGAGCGATGAACTGAACGCGCGCCTGCGCGCGATCGTCGGCGCGGCGCACGTGCTCGAGGCCGAGGCCGACATGGCCCCCTTCCTGAGCGACTGGCGCGGGCGCTACCACGGCCGCGCGCGCGCGGTGGTGCTTCCTCGCGACACCGCCGAGGTGGCCGCGGTGGTCGCTGCCTGTGCGCAGGCGGGCGTGGCGATGGTGCCGCAGGGCGGCAATACCGGGCTGTGCGGCGGTGCGACCCCGCTCGGCGACGGTGCGGCGGTGGTGATCAGCCTGGCGCGCATGAACCGCGTCCGCGCAGTCGACCCCGACAACGACACGCTCACCGTCGAGGCCGGGTGCACGCTCGCCGCGGTGCAGGAAGCGGCGCAGGCCGCCGGGCGCATGTTCCCGCTCTCGCTCGCATCGGAAGGCAGCTGCCGGATCGGCGGCAACCTGTCGACGAACGCCGGCGGCGTGCAGGTGCTGCGCTACGGCAATACCCGCGACCTGGTGCTCGGGCTGGAGGTCGTGCTGCCCGACGGCCGGGTCTGGGACGGGCTGCGCGGCCTGCGCAAGGACAACACCGGCTACGACCTCAAGCAGCTCTTCATCGGCGCAGAGGGCACCCTGGGTATCGTCACTGCCGCGGTGCTGAAGCTTTTCCCTGCCATCCGCAGCCGCGCCACGGCCTGGGTGGCGGTGCCCGACCCGCGCGCCGCGGTGCGCCTGCTCGGGATGTTGCGCGCAGCCTGTGGCGACCGCGTGAGCGCCTTCGAGATCGTCGGCCGCACGGCGCTCGGGCTCGTGTTGCGGCACATCCCGGGTGCGCGCGACCCGCTCGCGGGGGCGCCGGCATGGACGGTGCTGGTCGAGCTCTCCGATCCGGCGGTGGATGCGCCGCTCGACGACCAACTGCAGGCGGTGCTGGGCGAGGCCTTTGCGCAGGGGCTCGCCGGCGACGCCGCGCTGGCTGCGAGCGGGGCGCAGGCGCAGGCCTTGTGGGCGCTGCGCGAGGACATCTCCGAGGCGCAGCGCATCGAGGGCGTCAGCATCAAGCACGACGTCTCGGTGCCGGTGAGCAGGATCCCCGATTTCCTCGAGCGCGCGGGCGAGGCGCTCGCGGCGCGCTGGCCGGATGTGCGCGTGGTGGCCTTCGGTCACATCGGTGACGGAAACCTGCACTACAACCTGTCCAAGTCAGTAGCCGACGACAATGCCGCCTTCGTCGCGCGTACCCCCGAGGTCAATCGCATCGTGCACGACCTGGTGTGCGAGCTTGGCGGGTCGATCTCGGCTGAGCACGGCCTTGGCCAGCTCAAGCGCGAGGAGGTGCTGCGCTACAAGCCGGCGCTCGAGATGGAGCTGATGCGGCGTGTGAAGCAGGCCTTCGATCCGGCCGGTTTGATGAACCCGGGCAAGGTGCTGTAGAAATTTCGAGAAGGGGGTTTACAGCCCTTGGGGTGCGACCTATAATGCGCGCTCTTCGGTGCCGGGGGTATAGCTCAGCTGGGAGAGCGCTTGCATGGCATGCAAGAGGTCAGCGGTTCGATCCCGCTTACCTCCACCAACCGATTTTGCAGTAGATAGGCTTGCAGTCCCCATCGTCTAGAGGCCTAGGACACCGCCCTTTCACGGCGATAACCGGGGTTCGAATCCCCGTGGGGACGCCATACAAGGCAGTCCAGCCAGTGGCTGGAAGGCAAGCCGGTGAAAGCCGGGCAGGTCAGCGCGGAGTGGTAGTTCAGTCGGTTAGAATACCGGCCTGTCACGCCGGGGGTCGCG
>ENA-UOUJ01000086-UOUJ01000086.1-activated-sludge-metagenome-genome-assembly--contig:-NODE-86-length-81912-cov-9.723970_pt1 | contig 81912 bp, 69 predicted proteins | sample MGYA00249839_ERZ747224 | MGnify/ENA primary metagenome ERZ747224 (study PRJEB28782, sample SAMN03220277) | activated sludge metagenome | biome: wastewater; feature: sewage sludge; material...
CAAGGCGACGCATGTCCGAGGAGCGCAGCGACGAGTTTGCGTCGCCGCCCCCGCGACGTCCTCCGCCGAGGGCAGCCCGGAGCGGTAGCGACGGGCCGCGAGTGCAGGCGGCGACCGCAAGTCCCGTCCCGCCGCCGGTTCGCCCGCGACACCTCGCGCGCGCGCCCTCAGCCCCCCCGATCCACCAGCCCGTGCTCGGAACAGTAGCGCGCCATCTCCGCCGTGTTGGCGAGCCCGGTCTTGTCGATGATGCGGCTGCGGTAGGTGCCGACCGTCTTCACCGACAGGTGCATGGCCTCGGCGATCTCGCTGGCGCTGCGGCCGGCGGCGATCAGCAGCAGCACGCGGTACTCCTGCGCCGACAGGGTCTCGTGCGGCGCGCGCGCCGGCGCCTCGCCCGAGAGCAGGTCCGCCAGGCGGGCGGCGAGATCGGAGCTGATGTAGCGCTGGCCGCCGCGCACGCGCTCGATCGCGGCGACCAGCTCGGTGGTCGCGTGCTCCTTGGTCAGGTAGCCGGCGGCACCGAGCTGCAGCGCGCGCGCAGCATACGCCGCCTCGTCGTGCATGCTCAGCACCAGCATCCGGGTGTGCGGGGCGGCACGGTGCAGCCGCACGATGCCCTCCAGGCCGCTGGTGTCGGGCATCGACAGGTCGAGCACGACGAGTTCCCAATCCGCCGCGCGCACCTGCTCGAGCGCCTGCGTGAGGCAGGAGGCCTCGCCGATCGCGGCGTCGGGCCAGCGTTGCATGACGAGCTGGCGCACGCCGAAGCGCATCACCGGATGGTCGTCGACGATCAGCAGCTTCATCCTCCGTCCTCCTCCACCGCGGCGAACGGCACCCTCGCCTCGATCCTCACCCCGCCGCCGGCACCGGAGCCGATCCTCAGCTCCCCGCCGGCGAGCGCAGCACGCTCCCGCATGCTCAACAGCCCCAGCGAGGAGCGCGCCTGCTGCGCCATGCCGACGCCGTCGTCCTCGACCACCAGGCGGTATCGGCCATCGACCGCCGCGCCCTCGATCCTTACGCGCGCCGCCTGCGCGTGGCGCGCAACGTTGGTGAGCGCCTCCTGGGCGATGCGGTAGAGCTGGTTGGACTGGTCGGCGCTCAGCCGGTCGGCGTCCGCGAGCGCGACCTCGCAGGCCAGCCCGGTACGCTCGGCGAACTGGCGCCCGGCGAGGCCGAGCGCCGCCTCGAGGCCGAGGTCGTCGAGCAAGGGCGGGCGCAGCGCCGCCGAAATGCGGCGCACGATGGCGATGCCCTCGCCGAGCACGGTCTCGATCTGCGGCCAGTCCTGCTCCCGCCCGGGTGCCCCCTGCAGCGCGCGGTGCACCATCATCTTGAGCGCGGTGAGCAACTGCCCGAGTTGATCGTGCACCTCGCGCGCGAGCCGCCTGCGCTCCTCCTCGATGCCGCGGTCGAGGCCGAGCGCGAAGGCCTCGATCTCGCCGAGCGCGGTCTGCAGTTCGGCGGTGCGCTGCGCGACGGTGTCCTCGAGACGGGCATTCGCGGCAATCAGCGCAGCCTCGGCCTCCAGGCGCCGGCGCCGCTCACGCTGCAGCAGCACCCAGGCAGCGAGGATCAGCGCGCCACCGATTGCCGGCAGCAGAACGTTGAGGAGCAGCGCGCGCGCCCGCAGTTCCGACAAGCTGCGATCGCGCACCTCGATCTCGGCGCGCAGCATCGCCTCGATGCGGCGAAGCGCTCGCGGATGCGATCCATCGTGTCGCGGCCCTCGTCGAGGCGCTGCTTCCAGCGCGAATCCTCTTCCGGGAGGTTACGACGGTCGGCGATATTGCGCTCCGCGAGCGCGACACGGCGGTCGATCAGGGGCCACAAGGTCTCCAGCCTGGCCTCCGGCTGGCCGGCAAGCGTACTGCGTAGCGCTTCGAACGACTTGTCGAGGCTGCGCATCCCGCGCTCGTAAGGACCGAGATAGTGCTCGTCGCCGGTGAGCACATAGCCGCGCTGGCCGGTTTCGATATCCTTCAGCGCCGACATCACCTCGGCCGCGAGCAGGAGGCCGGTGCGCGAGCGCGAGCGTGCATCGGTGGCGGCGTCCACCCCGCGCAAGCTGGCGTGGCTGGACCAGGCGAGCACGATGAAAAGCACCACGCTGAACAGGATCAGCAGGGTCGCGGCAAGCACGCCCGAGGGCTTGCGGGAAGGATCGCTCATCGACGTCAAGGGCCGGTCTGGGCGGCCGATCCCCGGCCGCCAGTCATCATCGGTCCGATGTTAGCGGAATACGGAGGACGCTGCCCACCCGACAGCGACGAGCGGCTGCGCGCGTGGAGATTGGCTCAGCGCGCCCCCTCGGCGCGCATCGCCTCCTCGCAGTACGGTGGCGAGCTGTCCCTGGTGCAGAACTCCTTGAGCTTGCCGAGCGACTCGCGGTAGAACACGTTCCACTCCTCCTGGGTGCTGAAGCGCGCCGACAGCGCATAGTTGCAGCGTGCGTGCAGATGGTTGAGCGCGCCCACCTCGAGGCCGAACTGCTCGCTGAAGATCCGGCGCAGTTCCTGCGCGGGGATGCGGGTGTTCATCGCCGCGGCGTCGTAGAGCGAGAACTTCTCGAAGTCCGCGTCGGTGCATGGCGGTTGCGCGGCCTGTGCAGCGCCGGCGAGGGCGAGCAGGGCGAGGAGGCGGGCGACGGATTGCAGCGGTTTCATGACGGATCTCCATTTGAGACGGGTGGCCCGCACGGCGGCGGGACGGAAAAGGAAAGCTGCGCGCCGCGACCCGGCAGCGGCGGAGGGACTCATTTGCCGTCGGGCGCAAGCACGCCCTCAGCCTGCCGGCGGCGTGCCACGAACACGAGGCCGAGCGCGCCGAAGTTCATCGTCAGCGCATACACGACCGCAGCGACCGCGAGCTCGGGCTGGCGCAACAGCACGATGGCGACGAAGATCGCCAGCCCGGCGTTCTGCAGGCCGCACTCCATCGCCACCGCGACCGCGTCCCTGCGCTCGACGCCGGCCAGCGTCACCAGGCCGTAGCCCAGGCCCATGACCGCGAAATTGAGCACCAGGGTCGCCGGCCCCACCGACAGCAGGTTGGCGAGGATGGTGTGCTGGTGCGACACGAAGGTGGCGATCACGATGGCGGCGAAGAACAGCGTGGCGACGCGGGCGATGATCGGCTCGGCGCGCGCGGTGAAGGCGGGCGCGCGACGCCGCAGCAGCATCCCGGCGACGATCGGCAGCGTCGTCACCACCAGCACGCTGCCGATCAGGCGGCCGACCGGCAGCTCGGCCAGCACGCCGCCGTCCGACCCGAAGACGCCGTCGCCGAAGGCGGCGAGCACCGCCTTGACCAGCAGCGGGAAGGTCAGCAGCGCGGCCAGGCTGCTGATCACGGTGAGACTCAGCGACAGCGCGGCGTTGGCGCGCGCGAGGTGGGTCAGGAAGCCCGAGCTCGCCCCGCCCGGGCAGGCCGCCAGCACCATCAGCCCCATGCCGAGCAGCGGCGGCAGGTCGAAGGCGAGCACCACCGCGAGCGCGACCAGCGGCACCAGCACGAGCTGGCCGACGAGGCCGATCAGCAGTGCGCGCGGGCGCACGAACACGCGGCGGAAATCCGCGCCCTGCAGCGCCAGCCCGACCGAGAACATGATGAAGGCGAGGGCGGCGGGCAGCAGGACGTCGATGCTCATCGGCGCGACCTAGAGGAAGGAGAAGAAGACGATACCCGCCGCGGCGAGCAGCCCGGTCCGCGTGCCGGCACGCGCGGTGTCGACCAGCAGGGCATTGAGCGCCGCGCCGCCCTCGGCGCGGCCGAAGCGCCACACCAGCGGCGCCAGCGCGGGCGCGCCGAGGAGGCCGAGGATGGCCCCCGGCACGCCGCTCGCGGCCATCAGGATCAGCGTGGGGATGGGCAGCAGCACCAGCAGCGCGAAGGCGCGGCGCGCGCCCTCGGCGCCGAGCACCGCGGCGAGGGTGCGGCGCCCGGCGCGCAGGTCGCCGGCGAGGTCGCGATAGTTGTTGACCAGCAGCACCGCGGCGGCCGGCGCACCCACCGCCAGCCCGGCGAGCAGATCGAGCGGGCCGACCGCGCGCGACTGCAGCCAGTGGCTGCCGAGCACCGCGAACACCCCGAAGAAGAGCAGCACGAAGAGCTCGCCGAACGGCGAATGCGAGATCGGCCGCGGCCCGCCCGAATAGGCCCAGCCCGCCACCAGCGAGGCCAGCCCGATCGCCAGGATCAGGCCGCCGCCGACCACGCACAGCCAGGCGCCGAGCAGTAGCGCGAGCAGCAGGCAGAGCAGGGCGCCACGCTTGACCTCGGCGGCGCTCGCCCAGCCGGCGAGGGTGACCCGCAGCGGCCCGAGGCGCTCGGGGCGGTCGGTGCCGCGCTCGAAGTCGATCGCGTCGTTGTAGAGGTTGGTGCCGATCTGGATCAGCAGCGCGCAGGCCGCGGTGGCGAACAGCACCGCCCAGGCCAATTCGACACCGTCGGCGATGGCGAGCGCCGTGCCCAGCGCGACCGGGGCGAGCGCCATGCCCAGCGTGCGCGGCCGGATCGCCGCCCACCACACGCCCAGCGTGCCCGGGCGGGGCGGTGCAGGCTGCCCCGGCGTCACGCGTCGCCTCGACGGACAGCCGGGCCGGGGACTGTGGCCACTTGCAGGGGCAGGGTGTGCGGAGCGAGGTACGGGGAGGCGGACATGGTGGAGGACGCTGCGAAGACCGCGGATTATCGCATAGCCGCCGCGCACCACCCGCGGGCCTGCCGCGCTGGACTATGCTGGATCCGAAGCCATGCCCACATCCCTGCCGGAGACCCGTCATGAAAAAGCGCCCGCCCAACCTGCGATCCCTCGCGCGCACCCTGGCCACCCTCGCTGCAGCAACGTTCGCCCCCCTGCTCCCCGCCGCCCCGCCGGGGCCCCTGCCGGCGCTGAACATCGCGATCGAAGACAGCTCGGTCTCGGGCATCTCCTCCGGGGGCTTCATGTCGGTGCAGATGCAGGTCGCCCACTCCGCCATCGTCCGCGGCGCCGGAGTGGTCGCCGGCGGACCCTACTATTGCGCACAGGACAGCGTGATGAAGGCCACCACCGAGTGCTCCTGCACCGGCGAGCCGACCCTGTCGTGCAAGGTCGGCGACGCCAGCACCGCGGTGCCCGAGCTGGTCGCGGCCACGCGCGCCTTCCATGCCGAGGGCCGCATCGACGACCCGGCGCAGATCGCCCGCCAGCGCGTGGTGACGGTGGTGGGCGGGAAGGACGCGCTGGTCCCGGCCCCGATCACCCGCCAGCTGCACGGCTACTACGACGCCTTCGGCCTGCCCGCGAGCGCGCTGAAGCCGGTGACGCTCGACGCCGCGGGCCACACCATGCCGACCACCGCCTACGGCGGCGCCTGCGGCACGACCGACGAGCCCTACATCGGCAAGTGCGGCTTCGAGGCCGCGCATGCGATCCTCGACTGGATCTACGGCCCGACCGTCTCCCCGCCGCGCACCACGCCCACCCCGGCCGGCCGCTTCGTCGAGTTCGACCAGCGCGCCTACATCCCCGAGACCGGCATCTTCAGCTACCTGTGGGGCACCGGCCTGGACAAGACCGGCTGGGTGTACATTCCGCCCGCCTGCGCCGCCGGCGAGCGCTGCCGGCTGCACGTGGTCTTCCACGGCTGCAAGCAGGGGCAGAGCTTCCTGCCGCTGCGCCGCCCGCCCGGTGGCGGCCTCTACAACGGCACCACCTTCGTGCGCAACACCGGCTACGACCGCTGGGCCGACACCAACCGCCTGGTGGTGCTGTTCCCGCAGGCGGTGTCGATCCCGTGGAAGAACCCCAACGGCTGCTGGGACTGGTGGGGCTTCACCGACGCGGACTACGCCACCCGCGACGGCATCCAGATCCGCAGCGTGCGCGCGATGATCGAGCGCCTCGCCTCCGGCCGCCGCGACTGAGAGCGTGAGGCGTCAGGCGGCCACGCCGGCGTGGCGCCTCTGGCCCGGCTCCCGCAGTTGGACTATAAGGAAAGCAGGTGCCGCCTTCCGGTGACCCGCCCGCAAGGGGCGGACCCGGGCGACACGCCGGCCCACGCGAGGGAGTCCCCATGTCCTATGTCGGAGAGCCCTTCCGCCACGACCTCTTCGTGAGCTACAGCCACGGCGACGACGGGAGCGGCGGTGCCTACCTGAAGCCGTGGTCGGCCGCGTTCGCGCACGAGCTCGAGCGCGAGCTGCGCGCCGACCGCCGCTTCCGCACCAGCCTGAGCGTATTCCGCGACCAGGACCACCGTCCGGCGCAGAGCCTCGACCCCATGGCGCCGCTCACCGCCCAGCTGCAGGAACAGATCGCCGGCGCAGCGCTGCTGGTGGTGCTGATGTCGCCCGACTACCTCGCCTCGAAGTGGTGCGCCGACGAGCGCGACGGGTGGTTGCAGCGCCAGGCTGCGCTCGGCCTGCCGCACGAGGAACGCATCGCGGTGGTGCGCATCTGGCCCACCGACACACCGTGGCCGACCGCACTGTGCGATGCGCGCGGCGAGCAACTGGTCGGCTTCGCCTTCTACCCGGTGGACGCCGTGCCACCCCGGCCGCTGGGCTGGACCGACCTGCCCGGCGCCTTCGGCAGCGAGTTCCGCAAGGCCTTGCTCGACATGGTCGGCCGGCTCTACCCCAAGCTCGAGGCGATGCGCGCACGCGCCGAAGAACTGCGCCGGCAGCACGAGGAGGCCGAGCGCCTGGTCCGGGACGGCGGCCAGATGCTCTACCTGCACGGCCGCAGCGACCACGCCGCGGCCTGGGAAGCGGCGGCGCTCAAGCTCGTCGACAAGGGCTTCGCGGTGGTGCCGGGCGAACCCGATCGGGTCGACAGCGATCCGGTGCGGCTGCAGGCCGTGCGTGAGCGCAGGGTGGAGACCCTGAGCGGCTGCGACGCCCTGCTGCTGCTCGGCACCGACGACGGCCGCGCCCTCGACGCCGATCTCGTGGTGGTCGGCAAGCACGACCGCCAGTCGGCGCGCGCACGCTCGCACCGACTGCTGCCCTGTGGCCTGCTCGATACCGCCGGCGCCGCCATCGCCACCAGCGTACGCCGGGCCACCGCGCGCATCGTGCAGGCGGACTGGATCGACGGCACCGACGAAGGCTGGCCGGTCGCGGTGCGCGACTGGCTGGGCGGCAAGGGCGTGCAGGCCGGGGGTGCGCCATGAGCCCGGGCGCAGCCGCGGCTTCGCCTGCCGACGAGCGCTTCGACGCGGTCTTCGCGATCCACCTGCCGGCCCGCCCCTATCCCGGCCTGCGGCCCTTCGAGCAGCACGAGTGGCCGATCTTCTTCGGCCGCGAGCGCATGACCGACGAGATCGTCGACCGCCTGCTCGGCCATCGCCTGCTCGTGGTCCATGGCGACTCGGGCTGCGGCAAGAGCTCGCTGGTACGCGCCGGCGTGCTGCCGCGGCTGGAGCAGGAGAGTGCGCGCGGCGGCGTGCGCTGGCGCACCTGCACCACGCTGCCGCGCGCGGCGCCGCTGTGGAACCTTGCACGTGCGCTCGCCGCGCTCGACACGCCCCGCGAGGGCGACGACGACACGCTGGAAGCGCGCACGATCGCCTTCCGGCGCGCGCTCAACTTCGGCCGCGAGGCGCCGGCGGCGCTCGCCGAGCTGCTCGGCTGCGGACCGCGCAACCAGGTCTGCATCCTGATCGACCAGTTCGAGGAGCTCTTCGAGCACGCCCGCCGCCATGGCCCGGAAGAAGCGGCGCTGCTTGCCGCCGGCCTGGTCGGCCTGCTCGATGCGCCGCCGGCCGGGCTGTATGCGGTGCTGACCATGCGCTCGGAGTTCCTCGGCGCCTGTTCGCGCTACGAGGGCTTCGCCGAGGCGGTCAATCGTGCGCAATACCTGCTTCCGCGCATGGAGCACGACGACCTGATGCGCGCGATCCGCGAGCCGGCGGTGCTCTACGACGGCGAGGTGACGCGGGAACTGGCCGAGCGCCTGATCGTGGATGGCGGCGGCGGACAGGACCAGCTGCCGCTGATCCAGCACGGGCTGATGCTGCTCCATGACGAGCAGGCACGCACCCAGGCCACGCCCGTACCGACCCCGGGCAGCCCGGCGTGGCGGCTCGGGATCGAGCATTACCGCGCCGAGCACGGCCTCGCCGGCCTGCTCTCGGCGCACGCCGACGGCGTGCAGGCGCAGGCCGAACGGCAGTGCTTCGGCGGCGAGGCGACGCGCGTGGTGGAAGACCTCTTCCGCGCGCTCACCGACATCAACGCCGAAGGCCAGGCGATCCGCCGGCCATGCACGCTCGAACGCCTGGCCGCAGTGACCGGCGCCGGGGAGCCCGCACTGCGCTGCGTGGTCGACGCCTTCCGCGCCGACGGGGTGTCCTTCCTCAAGCCCTACGGGCAGGAGCCGCTGCGCGCCGACGAGCTCATCGACATCAGCCACGAAGCCCTGATCCGATGCTGGCGGCGCGTCGCCGAGCCGCGCGAGGGCTGGCTGGCACGCGAATTCCGCAATGGGCTGGTGTGGCGCGCACTGCTGGTGCAGGCCGACAGCTTCGATCGCGACCCGGGCAACGTGCTCGGCGCCACCACCACCGACGAACGCGAACGCTGGCTGCGCCGGCGCAATGCCGCCTGGGCGGAGCGCTACGGCGGCGGCTGGGAGCGCGTGCAGCGCCTGATCGCCGCCAGTGTCGAGGCACGCGCCCTGCGCGAAGCCGAACGCGAGATCGCGGAGAAGCAGCGCCAGGAAGCGCGCCGCCTGCGCAGGCGCAGCCGCGCGCTCGCCGTGGGCCTCAGCGTGCTCGCCTTCACCAGCGCGCTCGGCGGCCTGGCCTGGCAGCAGTCGCGGATCGCCGAGGATGCGCGCCGGATCGCCGAAGGCGAGCGCGAACTCGCCCTCACCGCACGCGACGAGGTGGTACGCCAGCTCGAGGCTCTGGTCGAGGCGCGCGAGGCCGAGGCCGCCGCACGTGCCGCGGCCGAGGCGGTGGCGCAGGAGGCACGGCAGTCGGCCACCGCGCTCGCCAGCGTGGTCGACGAGCTCGAACGCGCCACCACCGCAGCGAACGCGCCGGCGAGCGGCGACGGGCAGGCGGTGCAGCGCAGCCTCACCGAGGCCAAGTCCGAGCTGCGCGCCCAGGTGAGCAATCTCTCCAACATCGCCGTGCAGCAGGCGGCCCCGCCGCTGTCCGCGGCGCCCGCCCCCCCGCCCGGCACGCTCGCGCCGCGGATGTGGATCTACATCGCCGAGGAGAGCCAGCGCAAGGCCGCCGAGGCGCTGGAGACGCGCCTGCGCAGCGTGCGCATCGGCGACGCCGCGCTCGAGCTGCCCGGCATCGTGCTGGTCAAGGCCGCGCCCACGCGCAGCATGCTGCGCTGTTTCCGCACCGAGGAATGCCGCCAGGACGGTGACGCACTCGTGCGCACGCTCGCCGCGCTGCTGCAGTCGCCCAAGCCGACCCTGGAGGATTTCAGCGCGCTCTACGGCAGCAGCGGCTCGATCCGCGCCCGCCACTACGAACTCTGGTTCGCCCCGGGGGCGATCGTGATGCCGGCGCACAAGGGGTAATCGGGCCGCCGCATCGGGATTGGATGCCCTCGGGACTGCGCGCCGATCGCCGCTTGGCGGCCACGACGCGCATCGGGTCGCGGAGGCCGATTCAGTCCCCGTCCAGCTCCTGGATGGTGCGCACGATCCGGGCACGTGCGAGCGCTCGCCGCGCCAGGTTCGCCGCCTCGCCGGTGGTGCCCAGCCACTCGACGAGCCGGGTCAGGGCGTTGCGGGTGGTGGTCGGATCGCGGCAGTTGGCGAGAAAGATCATCTGCACCTTCTGCACGGGATCGGACACATAGACGCCGAACGGTGCGGCGACGATGGTCGCGTCCGGGAAGCCCAGCTGGCGCATCGCCTGGGTCTCGGTGATGGTCTTGAGGCAGGCGACCAGATGCAATGGCCCTGCGGGCTTGCCGCGCCGCACGCTGCCCTTGCCGAGATGGAGGTGATCGCGCAAGAAGGGCTGGCCCACCATCTCGCGGGCAGCCGCAACACCGAACCCCCCAGGCAAGCCATGGCAGAGGGTGAGGACGGGGCTGCCGCCGACGGTCCATAACCAGCCGCCGGCGGACTCCACGGCAGCGAATTCGGCGAGCCCGCGACCGAGGGCATCCTCCATCGCGGCCTTGCGGTGCGCAAAATCCATCCGGCTCCAGTCGAGCGAGGCGCCATAGGCGAAGCGCCCCTTGCGGGCCTCGCGCCCACCCAGCTTGACCAGGCCGGCTACCGCCTCGCGCAAGGCCTCGCGGCTGCGATCGACGATCTCGTCGGCACTCGAAGCCGCCGAGGAAGTCGGGTTGAGCGCACTGAAGCAGGCCTGGAAGGTCGCATCGCGTGCGGATTCGGCGGCATCCTTCGGTGCGAACTGTGCGTCGAGGATGCGCACCACCTTGACCCGCGCCGGTCCCTCGTTCCAGGCCTGCTCGAATTCGGCGTGACAGACGCCGAGGCCCTGTGCCGGCGCCCAGCCCGCCTCGCCGGTATAGAGCACCAGCACCAGGTCGGCCTTGCGCACCTCTTCAAGCGACTTCTCCCATGCCGTCTCGAGGTCGCCCTGGGATTGATCGGGCGCATTGTCTGAGATCCAGACCTCGAACAGCGGCTCTCCGCACAGGCTTTCGGCGGCGAGTTTGCGCTGCAGGCGCTGGCGCACGGCGGTCATCGAGACCCGCACATCGCCATCCCTCACCCGCGAGGAGCAGCGGCTCGAGATCATCACCCGCACCTTCCTGAAATCGGCCATCGGAACCCCCTCGGGACAGACACCTGCAGAAGTTATAGACCTGCCGGACACGCCCTCGCCATGATCCGCATCGAGGGCTTCGAAGACTGCGCCAGCGCGTTCCGGGTGCGGGGACACGGGCGCACAAAGAAAAAAGCCGGCGAACCGGACTTCCCGGTTCGCCGGCCTCGATCGGCGATGCTGCTCCCCGTTGCTGCAGGATCAGCCGCGCGCGCCCTTCAGGATGGCGTTGAGCGTGGCGCTCGGACGCATCACCGCCTTGCACTTCTCGGCGTCGGCCTTGTAGTAGCCACCGATGTCCACCGCCTTGCCCTGCACCTCGGACAGCTCGGCGACGATCTTCTGCTCGTTCTCGGCCAGGGCCTTGGCGAGCGGCGCGAACTTCGCCGCCAGTTCGGCATCCTCGGTCTGCCCGGCCAGGCGCTCCGCCCAGAACTTGGCGAGGTAGAACTGGCTGCCGCGGTTGTCGAGCTGGCCGGTCTTGGGCGAGGGCGACTTGTTCTCGTCGAGCAGGCGGCCGGTGGCCTCGTCCAGGGTCTTGGCGAGCAGCTTGGCCTTGCCGTTGCCGGTCTTGATGCCCAGATCCTCGAGCGATACCGCCAGGGCGAGGAACTCGCCGAGCGAATCCCAGCGCAAGTGGTTCTCCTGCACCAGTTGCTGCACGTGCTTGGGCGCCGAGCCACCCGCACCGGTCTCGTACATGCCGCCGCCGTTCATCAGCGGCACGATCGACAGCATCTTGGCGCTGGTGCCCAGTTCCATGATCGGGAACAGGTCGGTGAGGTAGTCGCGCAGGATGTTGCCGGTCACCGAGATGGTGTCGAGGCCGCGCGCGACGCGCTCGAGCGTGTAACGCATCGCACGCACCTGCGACATGATCTGGATGTCGAGGCCGCTGGTGTCGTGGTCCTTGAGGTAGGTCTTGACCTTCTTGATCAGCTCGTTCTCGTGCGGACGATAGGGGTCGAGCCAGAAGATCGCCGGCATGCCCGAGTTGCGCGCGCGCGTGACGGCGAGCTTGACCCAGTCGCGGATCGGGGCGTCCTTGACCTGGCACATGCGCCAGATGTCACCCTCTTCGACGTTCTGCGACAGCAGCACCTCGCCGGTGTCGAGATCGGTGATGTTGGCCACGCCGGCCTCCACGATCTCGAAGGTGCGATCGTGCGAGCCGTACTCCTCGGCCTTCTGCGCCATCAGGCCGACGTTCGGCACCGTGCCCATCGTGCGCGGGTCGAAGTTGCCGTGCCATTTGCAGAAGTTGATCATCTCCTGATAGATGCGGGCGAAGGTCGACTCCGGCATCACGCACTTGCTGTCGTACTGCTTGCCGTCGGCACCCCACATCTTGCCGCCCTGGCGGATCATCGCCGGCATCGAGGCATCGACGATGATGTCGTTGGGCGAGTGGAAATTGGTGATGCCCTTGGCCGAATCGACCATGGCGAGCGCCGGACGGTGCTCCTGGCAGGCGTGCAGGTCGCGGATGATCTCGTCGCGCTTGGATTCAGGCAGGGTCTTGATCTTGTCGTACAGGTCGACCATGCCGTTGTTGACGTTGATGCCGAGCTCGTCGAACAGCTTGCCGTGCTTCTCGAAGGCGTCCTTGTAGTAGATCTTGACGCAGTGGCCGAAGACGATCGGGTGCGAGACCTTCATCATCGTCGCCTTGACGTGCAGCGAGAACAGGATGCCGGCCTCGCGGCAGTCGTCGAGCTCCTTCTCGTAGAACTCGCACAGCGCCTTCTTGCTCATGAACATCGAGTCGATGATCTCGCCTTCGAGCAGGTCGGTCCTCGGCTTGAGCACGACGGTCTTGCCCGACTGGGTGATCAGCTCCATCTTGACCGAGCGCGCGCGGTCGAGCGTCATCGACTTCTCGCCGTGGTAGAAGTCGCCGTGGTGCATGTGGGAGACGTGGGTCTGCGACCACTGCTTCCATTCACCCATCGAGTGCGGGTTCTTCTTGGCGAAGTTCTTCACGGCGGCGGGCGCGCGGCGGTCGGAGTTGCCCTCGCGCAGCACCGGGTTGACCGCGGAGCCGAGGCACTTGCCGAAGCGGGCGCGCAGCGCCTTTTCCTCGTCGGTCTTGGGATCCTCGGGGTAGTCGGGGATCTTGTAGCCCTTCTCCTGGAGCTCCTTGACGCAGGCCTTGAGCTGGGCGACCGAGGCGCTGATGTTGGGCAGCTTGATGATGTTGGTGTCGGGCTCGAGGGTCAGGCGGCCGAGCTCGGCGAGCGTGTCGGGGACGCGCTGGTCTTCGCTCAGGTATTCGGGGAACTCGGCGAGCACGCGCGCCGACACGGAGATGTCGGCCTTCTCGACCTCGACGCCTGCAGGACCGGTGAAGGTGCGGATGATCGGGAGGAAGGCGCACGTCGCGAGCAGCGGCGCTTCGTCCGTGAGCGTGTAGATGATCTTGGATTTGCCTGCAGACATTGATTTCCCCTATATGTTTTAGATCTTTTCCCGACTACCCGATGGCGACCCTCTGTCGCCGGCGCGGCACAGCCGCCGCACGATCGCAGTCGCCCGGAAAAATACCACTTATCGACCTGTCGGGCATCGAAACCTTCTTTCACATCGCGAAATAAACTGCGGCGGGCCTTGCCGGGTCTGGAAACCAGCCCCGGCAAGGCCCGCGCCGCAGGCTCGACAGCGCGGACAATCTGCCCGATGCTGCCGTCCTCGCCCTTCTCCTTCCGCCTTCTCCTTCCGCCTTCTCCTTCCGCCTTCTCCTTCCGCCCTCTCCGCACCGCTGCGCTGCGCCCGAGCGCGCTCCCACGACCATGAACCTCCCTTGCTCACTGCCCGCGTGCGGCGACTCGCGGCCGGCCTCGCGCAGCCCGGCCCGCACGCTGGTGTTCCGCGGCCACCAGCTGCTGGTGGACTTCACGGGTGCGCCCACCGCCGGCCCGAGCGCCTGGCGGGCCGGTCTCGCCGCGCTGCGCACGCTCGACTTCCCCGTGCCCACGGGCGAGGCCTGGACGGTGGTCGAGGTCGAGCGCGCGATCGAGGCGCCCGACGGACATGCCTTCCAGCACCTCAAGTCGCTGCTCGACACGCTGGCCGAAGACCGCCTCGCGCTCGCCGCGCGCGCCCTGGAACTGCTCGAGTTCGACCGCGCACACCGCTTCTGCGGCGCCTGCGGCGCGCCCACCACACCGAGGACGGACCCGCCGGCGCGGCGCTGCAGCGCGCCGGACTGCGGCCGCGAGCACTTCCCGCGCGTCTCACCGGTGGTGATCGTGGCGGTGGAGCGCGGCGCCGAGATCCTGCTCGGGCGCTCGCCGCACTTTCCTCCCGGCCTCTACAGCACGCTCGCCGGCTTCGTCGACGCGGGCGAGTCGGCCGAGCAGGCGGTGCATCGCGAGATCTTCGAGGAGACCGGGCTGTACATCCGCGCGCCGCGCTATTTCTCCAGCCAGGCCTGGCCCTTCCCGCATGCGCTGATGCTCGGCTACCAGGCCGAGTACGCCGGCGGCGACATCGTGTGCGCCCCGGGCGAGATCGAGGACGCGCGCTTCTTCCATGTCGACGCGCTGCCGCCGCTGTTCCCGATCCGCTACGCGATGGCCAACCAGCTGCTGCACGACTTCTGCCGGCGCCACGGGCGGCCGTGGCCGCCCGCTCAGGCGACGCCCGCCGCGACCTGAGCGTCGCGCCGGTCGACCATCTTGAGCACCAGCAGCAGCACGGTACCCACGGCCATCATCGCCGCGGCGAACCACAGCCCGCCGGCGTAGCTGCCGAAGGTCTCGCCCAGCCAGCCGGTCACCGCCGGGCCGAGGATCTGCGCCACGCCGTAGGAGATGGTCATCTTGCCCATCATCTTGGCCGGTCGCGTCGGGTAGTAGCGCCCGGCCATGGTCAGCACCAGGCTCACCATGCCGACGAAGGTGCCGCCGAAGAGCAGGGCACCGCCGATCGCCCCCAGGCTGCCACCCATCACCACCGGCAGCAGGATGCCGACGATCTGCAGCACCGCGGCGAGGATCAGCGCGTTCAGCGCGCCGGTGCGGCGGGCGATGAAGTCCCACACGATGCAGGCCGGCATCGCCGCCAGGCCGATGGCGAGGAAGCTCCAGCTGCCCTGGCCCTCCAGCCCGGGCAGGCGGTTGACGATGGCGACGATGAAGGTCGCGCTGACCACGAAGCCGACGCCGGCGCAGAAGTACGAGGCCATGAACACCCGCATGAACAGCGGGCTGGGCGGATTGTCGTGCATCGGCGCGCCGCTCTTGGTCACCGGGCTGGTGTCGGGCGCCGGCAGCCAGGCCAGCGCGGGCACCAGCAGCACGCAGGCGAGCGCGGTGAACACGTACCACTGCGCGCGCCAGTCGAGCCACTGGCTCATCAGCGCCACCGCCACCGAGCAGCCGGCGATGCCGAGGCCGATGCCGGCGAAGTGGATGCCTAGCTCGTGGCGGTGGCCATGGCGGATCAGCCAGTTGAGGATCAGCCCGGTGCCGAGCAGCATCGCGGCCGCGCTCGACAGCCCGGCCAGGTAGCGCGACACCGCCCACACGGTGAAATCGGTGGTGAAGCCCATCATCAGCGTGGTGAGCACCGCGACCACCATGCCGATGCGGTACAGGCGGTCCTTGAGCACCAGGTCGCTGATCGAGGCGGCGAGCAGCGCCCCGCTCAGGTAGCCCAGGTAGTTGATCGCCGCCAGCCAGCCACCCTCGGCCAGTCCCAGGCCGGCCTGGGACTGCATCAGGGGCAGCAGCGGGGTGTAGGCGAAGCGCGCCACGCCGAGCGCAAGCATCAGGCTGAAGATGCCCGCGCCGAGCACCTTCATGCGCTGTTTCTGATCCGACATCGTTTTATTTTCCTGTCTCCTCTGCGGACCGACACGATAGACCCGCACGCCGGGCTTCTCAAGCCGGCGACAGCCCCGGGCGGCGGTGGGCACCCTCGCCGCCACTGCGCGATCGCCCTTCTCGAGACGAACCCGCACGCGCGCGCGACGTCCACCCTCCGGCCTGCGTTACCATCGCGCCGCTCCCCCTCCGGTTGTCGTCCCATGTCCCTGCTGCGCCTGCTCTTCCTGCTGCTGCTCCCCCTGTTCGCCATGCACGCCGCCGCCGAGGCGCCGCCGCGGCCGCAGCCGGACGAACTGCGCACGCGCCTGCAGGCGCTGGCGGAGCGCAAGCTGCCCGAGGCCGAGCAGCGCGCCGCGCAGCAGGCGCTGGAACAGGCCCAGGCCAGCCTCGCCAGCGCCGAGGACTACCGTCGCCGGCTCGATACGCTCAAGCAGACGCTCGCGGGCGCTCCGGCGCAGATCGCCGAGGCGCGCCGCGAGCTCGCCGCGCTGCCCGCGGACCCGCCGGCCGTGGCGACCGCGGCCGACACCCCGCTCGCTCGCCTAGAAGAACGCCTCGCCACCCAGGAGGCCGCGCTCGCCGACTGGCGCCGCCGCCTCGACGAGGCCGATGGCCTGCTCGTCGGCGCGCGCACCGGCCCCGAGCGTGCGCAGACCGAGATCAGCGCCGGCCAGGCGCGCATGGCGGCGATCGAGGCCATGCTCGCGAGCGGACGCGAAGCCGGGCGCGACAGCCGGCCCCTGAGTCCGGAGCGTCGCGACGCGCTCGCCGCCGAATGGCATGCGCTCGACGCCCAGCTCGCGCTGCGCCGCCAGGAGCTGGCGGGCAACAGCGGCCTGATCGACCTCGGTCTCGCCCGCCAGGAACTCGCCCGCCTGCAGGTCGCGCGCCTCGAGGAATCGGCACGCACGCTGCAAGATGCGATCAGCCGGCAGCGCGCCAGCCAGGCCGAGCAGACCGTGCAGGCGCTCACCGACGTGCACGCCGACGCCAGCGGCGACAGTCTGCTCGGACGCGAGGCGGCGACCAACCAGCAGCTGTCCGAATACCTGCTGGGCGCCACCGAGAAGCTCGACTGGCTCACCCGGCGCAACCAGGCGGCAAGCCAGCAGCTCGACGCACTGAACCGCAGCACTGCGGTGATCGACGAGCAGATCGGCGTGCTGCAGGGCAGCGTCCTGCTCTCGCGCATCCTGCTCGAGCAGCGCCGGGCGCTGCCCGCGCCGGTTGCCGATGCCGGGCTCGCCGTCCAGATCGCCGACATCCGCCTGTACCAGTTCGAGATCAACAAACAGCGCGAGCAGCTCGCCAACCCGGCCGCCCATGCCGAGCGCCTGCTCGCAGCCGCCCCCGCGGGCGAGGCCGACCCGGCGCTGCGCGAGCCGCTCCTGGCCCTGCTCGCGACCCGCGGCGAGCTGCTCGAGCGCCTCAACCGCGAGCTCAACGCGGTGCTCGCCCAGTCGATCACCCTGCAACTCGCCGAGCGCCAGCTCCTGGTGAGCGCGGACCGCCTGCGCGCCACGCTCGACGAGCAGATGTTCTGGATCCCGAGCAACCGCCCGCTCGACCTCACCTGGTTGCAGGCGGTGCCGGCCACGCTCGCCAAGCAGTTCGGCGCGATTCCCTGGGGCTCGGCCATCGGCGAGCTGTGGGCCGGCCTGCAGGCGCGGCCCTTCCTGTTCCTGCCGGTGCTGCTGGTGAGCCTCGGGCTGTTCGCGCGCCGGCGCTGGCTGCGCGAAAAGCTCGACAGCCTGCACGCCGACATCGGCTATGTGCGCCGCGACAGCCAGCGCCACACCCCGCTGGCGATCCTGCTCAACCTGCTGCTCACCCTGCCGGTGAGCCTGCTGCTCGCGCTCGGCGGCATCGCGCTGCAGATGGACGCGCGCGGCCAGAATGCGGCCCTGGGCGCAGCGCTGATGCAGATGGCGCAGGCCTGGCTGGTGTTCCACACCGCACACCGCCTGCTCACCCCCGGCGGGGTCGCCGAGCGCCACTTCCAGTGGCCCGTCGAGCGCGTGCGCGCGATGCACCGCAACCTGCGCAAGCTCGGCCTGGTGGTGGTGGCGGTGGTCGCGGTGGTCGCGGTCGCCGAGCGCCAGCCCGAGAGCCTCGGCAGCGACGTGCTGGGCATGCTGATCCTGCTCGTCGGCTACGCGACCATGGCCTGGCTGCTGGGGCGCGGCCTGCTGCACACCCGCCTCGACGACCGACTCTCGCCGCTGCGCGTGTTCGTGGGGCTGGCGCTCGGGCTGATGCCGCTCGCACTCATCGGCGCGCTGGTGATGGGCTACTACTACACCGCGCTCAAGCTCACCGGGCGCCTGGTCGACACCCTCTACGTGCTCATCCTGTGGCGGCTGGCCGAAGGCGTGCTGGTGCGCGCGCTCGGCGTCGCCGCGCACCGCATCGACCACCAGCGCGCGGTCGCGCGTCGCGAGGCCGCCGAGCGCGAGGGCCGCGCCGGCGCCGACAGCGAGCCCGCGGCGGTCGCCGAAGCGCCGATGCTCGACATCGCGCGCATCAACCAGCAGTCGCTGCGCCTGCTCCACCTCACCCTGCTGTCCGGGCTCGCGGTGGCGCTGTACTGGGTGTGGGCCGACCTGCTCTCGGTGGTCTCCTACCTCGACAACATCACGCTGTACGAGTACGCGAGCGGCAGCGGCGAGGCCGCCGGCGTGGTGCCGATCAGCCTCGCCGACCTGCTCGGCGCACTGGTGATCGCGGCGATCGCCTTCATGCTCGCCACCAACCTGCCCGGCCTGCTCGAGGTGCTGGTGCTGTCGCGGCTGAAGCTCGCCCAGGGCAGCGCGTATGCGATCACCACGCTGCTGTCCTACGTGATCGTCGGCGTCGGCATCGCCTCCACGCTCGGCACCCTGGGGGTGAGCTGGGACAAGCTGCAGTGGCTGGTGGCAGCGCTCTCGGTGGGCCTCGGCTTCGGCCTGCAGGAGATCTTCGCCAACTTCGTGTCCGGCCTGATCATCCTGTTCGAGCGCCCGTTGCGCATCGGCGACACGGTGACGATCGGCAACGTCTCGGGCACGGTGAGCCGTATCCAGATCCGCGCCACCACCATCACCGACTTCGACCGCAAGGAGATGATCGTGCCCAACAAGGCCTTCATCACCGGCCAGCTCACCAACTGGTCGCTCACCGACACGGTGACGCGGGTGACGATCAAGCTCGGCGTGGCCTACGGCGCCGACCTGGAGACGACGCGCAGCCTGCTGTGCGAGATCGCCGCCGACAACAAGCGTGTGCTCAAGGATCCGGAGCCGCTGGTGTTCTTCCTCAACTTCGGCCCCAGCACGCTCGACCACGAGTTGCGCGTGCACGTGCGCGAACTCGGCGACCGCAACGCTGCGATCGACGAGATCAACCGCGAAATCGACCGCCGCTTCCGCGCAGCGGGCATCGAGATCGCCTTCAACCAGATGGATGTGCACATCCGCAGCATCGCCGACGGCCGCGAGGCCCTGCTGCAGAGCACGGCGGGCACCGCAGCCACGGCGCGGCAGACGTCATCGCCGCAGTCGGGCCGCTAAGCCCCGAGAAGCGCGCGCGTGCGGCGGGCGACGCGCGCAAGCAGCGCATGCAGACGCAGGAAGAAACCCGCCGGTCGTGGCGCGAAGCGCCGCGCCTCGGCGCGCGCCCAGGACTCGGCCTGCGCGCGGGCACAACATTCACCCGCGCTGGCGTCCGGAGTCACCGCGCTCGGGGGTGGCGCCGGAGTCACGACGGGAACGGGCGTCACGACGGCGTGCGGCCGCCCGGGCCGTCCCTGCGCACCTCCTCCTCGACCTCGACCTCGCGGATCACCTCGCCCTCGATGATCAGCCCGCGACTGCCGGCGGCCGCACCGTAGCCGCCCGCGCGCCCGCCACCTGCGGACGCCTGCGCGTCCATCTGCTCGCGCATCGCCTTGCGCAGAGCGCGCGTCTTCCACCATACCCAGCCCCAGATCGCCACGCCTGCAGTCAGCAGCACCGCGAAGAAGGCGACCGAGAAGGTCAGCGCGAGCATGAAGACGCCCGCCATGACGACCGCGCCGACGACCTTCTGCAGCAGTGTCGGCGGCTTGGTGGCCGGCCCGCCGAGGTTCTGGAAGATGCCGGAGAATCGGGGATCCCTGTACATGAGTCGGTCCTGTCGAGCGGCGCGGACCATCCGTGCCGCATGCGGAAGTGTGAGCCCCCGCCGCAAAAAAGATTCCACTCGGGCGGGCGGGCGCATGGATTGCTTACACATTCTCGCCCAATCGGGCCGCCCTTGCCGAGATCGCGGGTCGACTCGCGCGCAACCACCGCCCTGCAGAGGCGGCGGCAGCCGTGAAGGCTGCGGTTCGGCAACCCGCGCAGCTCCCATCGGCGCCGCATTGAAAACCTCGCCCCGACACGCGAACATGCCTCCATGCCCGCCCTCTCCCTGCGCCAGCCCCGCACCCGCGACGCGGGCCCGGTCGATCCCGCCATCGCCGCCGGCAGGGCGCGGCCCTCCCCACTCATCCTGTTCGGCGCCTTCGACCGCCACAACCTCGGCGACCTGCTGCTCGGCCGCATTGCCGGGGCGCTCGCCGAAGCTTCGGCCCCCGGACGGCCGCTCTTGTTCGCCGGCGCGGCCAGCCGCGACCTGCGCGAAGCCGGCGGCGAGCAGGTGCACGGCCTGGATGCCCTCATCGAACATTGGCAGCGCGAGTCCGCACATGATCCGCAGCGACTGCCGCCCGACCTGCTGCAGGCAGGCGGGGAGATCCTCGGCTGCACGGCGTGGGAAGCGGCAGTGATGCTGGAGACCCCGGATCGTGCCGCCGCCCTGATCCGCGCGCACGACCGCGACCTCGCCGGCCGCGAGGCCTGGGCCCGCCAGCACCTGGGCATCACCCGCGCGCTGCCTTACCTGGCCTCGGGCGCACAGCTGCCCGGCGGCAGCCGCATCGCCCACACCGGCAGCGGCGGAGTCGGATTCGCACACCTGCCGGCCGCGGTGCGCAGCGCCGCCCTCACCGACCTCGCCACTGCCGCGGTCGTGCACGTGCGCGACCGGCGCACTCAGGACACGCTCGCGGCCGCCGGCATCGAAGCGGACCTCACGCCCGACCCCGCGGTACTCGTCGCGCGCGTGCTCGGCACCGCCATCGGCCGCCACGCCGCGGCAGGCGAGGCGGCCGCGATGCGCGAGCGCTTCCCGAGCGGATGGATCGCGATCCAGGTGAGTGCGGAGTTCGGTGACGACGCCACCCTCGACACGCTCGCCGCCGGCCTCGATCGCCTGCAGCGCGACACCGGCCTCGGCCTGGTGATGTTCTGCGCCGGACGCGCACCCTGGCACGACGACCCCGCGGTCCTGCACCGCCTGCGCGCACGTCTGGCCGCGCCCGCGGACTGCATCGTCGCCGCCAGCACAAACCTGCTCGAGCTCTGTGCGCTGCTCGCCGGCTGCACGCTCTGCCTGGCCAGCAGCCTGCATGCGCGCATCGTCGCCGAAGCCTTCGCCCGCCCTGCGGCGAGCCTCGTCCTGGCCTCCGCACGAGGACAGGGAGACAAGCTGCGCGCCTACCTCGAGACCTGGCATGGAGACTCGCTTCACCTCCACCATCTAGAGGCGGCGGGCGCGATCGGGGCAGCGGGCGCGGCGCTGGCCGAGCCCGAGCGTGCACGTCATGCCCGCGCGGCAGAGCTGGCCGGACTCGCCGAAACTGCGTTCCAGCGCTGCCTCGACGCCCTCACCCGCAGCTGACAAGAACTGGAACAAATCCAGAAGACCTATGGCCTTCGGCTGATTTACAGGTCCCGGGGATGTGACGATACTGCGGCGTCCGGAGCCCCCATGCCGCATCGACCGCGTCGTACGAATCTCGTCCTGTTGTTGCTTGCATGGCTGGCGCTGCTCGCAGTCGCTGGCTCGCTGCTGATCACCGCCGAAATCCGCCGCCTGGAGCACGATTTCCGCCAGTCGACCGACGCCCTCGCCGCAGGGGTTCGTCAGAAGCTGTATGCCAACGAGGCCGTGCTGTCCGGGCTGTCTGCCTTCCTGCTCGCGGTGGAGCGCGACGACCGCGCAGCCACCGAGCGCTATGCCGCCACCGTGGCCGCAGCCCATCCCCACATCTACCAGATCGAGATCGCGCGCCGGGTGCACGCCCACGAGGCCGCCCCCCTCGCGGAAATCCTGCGCCGCAGCGGGCTGGGAGATTTCGCGCTGAAGGACTTCTCCGCACTCACCGGTCGCCAGGCCGCAAGACTGCCGCCCCAGGCCGACACCTGGCCGATCCTCTTCATCTATCCCGACCTGCCCGAGACGCGCGCCATCCACGGCCTGCGGCTCGAGACGGTGGATCACATCGCCGCAACGCTCGCCCGAGCGCGCGGCAATCCGCATGCGGTGGCCTCGCCGGTGTTCCGGCTCTACGAGGGCGAGGTCGGCTACCTGCTGCTGCAAGCCGTCGAGCGTCCCGCCAGCCGCCACGAGGGCAACTCGCCCAACCTGTTCGGCAACACGATGGCCTCGATGCTGATCATCAAGAGCGCGGCGCTGCTGCCGCCCGAGATCACCGCCGCGCTCGCGGCACCTCTGGGCGTCGAGGCTGCGCTGGTCGGCAGCGACGGCTCGGAAGGCCTGCTGCTGAAGCGCGACATGGACCCCGGCACCCGGCTGGATCGCTGGCTGCTGCCGGTCTTCGAGCGCAGCGAGCCGGTGCACAGCACAGCGCAGCACGTCCTCGTCCGCTTTGCCCAACAACAGCGGCTGAATAGCGTGATGACCGCCGAGACGGTGGCGATCCTCGGCCTGCTGCTGGCCGCCGCGCTGTTCGCGCCCTGGCTGCTGTTGCGCCACTACCGCGCGCTCACGCGGGCCGGCATCGAGCACGAGCAGTCGGCCTACCTCGCCACCCATGACGTCCTCACCGGGTTGCCCAACCGCTACCTGCTCGGCGACCGCTTCAGCCACGCGGTGCACAACTGGCAGCGCAACGGCACCCGCTTCGCCGTGCTCCTGATCGACCTCGACCACTTCAAGGACATCAACGACGAGCACGGCCACGAAGCCGGCGACGAGGTCCTGCGGGCGGCCGCCGAACGCATGACCGGGCAGCTCCGCTCCTGCGACACGGTCGCCCGCTACGGCGGCGACGAGTTCATCGTGCTGCTCACCAACGTCCTCGATGCCGACGACGCCCGCCAGGTCGGCGGCAAACTGCTTGCAGCCGTCTCGCGGCCGGTGGCGACACCGTCCGGAGACCTGCCGTTGTCGTGCAGCATCGGAATCGCCGTCTGTCCGGACCATGGCACCGACCTCGACAGCCTGCGCCGGCGCGCCGACCTCGCCATGTACAGCGCCAAGCAGTCGGGCCGGCATGCGGTGGTGGTGGGCTGCGACGCCGGCTGAAAGCCGGACGCACGAAACGATCATCCACCCGACCGGTCACAGGCAGGCGTCGCTGCCCCGCACGCTGCACGGCCACGGCAGCGGTAAGCGTGCCCGCCCGCCCCATCCCCCCTTCCAATCGAGGACCGTTCTTCCATGACCGATCTGTTCACCCCGCTGCAAGCCGGCGATCTCGTCCTGCCCAACCGCATCCTGATGGCACCGCTCACCCGCTGCCGCGCCGAGCCCGGGCACGTGCCCGGCGCGCTGATGGCCACCCACTACGCCCAGCGCGCGAGCGCCGGCCTGCTGATCGCCGAGGCGACGATGGCGATGGAGGGCAACTCCGCCTTCTGGCACGAGCCCGGCATCCACTCCGAGGCCCAGGTCGCGGGATGGAAGAAGGTCACCGATGCCGTGCACGCCGCCGGCGGGCGCATCGTCCTGCAGGTCTGGCACGGCGGCCGCGCCTGCCACCCGCTGCTCAACGACGGTCGCCAGCCGGTGGCGCCGAGCGCGCTCGCGATCACCGGCGACGAGGTGCACACGCCCAAGGGCAAGCAGCCCTACGTGGTGCCGCGCGAGCTGCACGACGAAGAGCTGCCCGGCATCGTCGCCGGCTTCGCGCGCGCCGCCGAGAACGCGCGCGCCGCCGGCTTCGACGGCGTGGAAGTACATGGCGCCAACGGCTACCTGCTCGACGAGTTCCTGCGCGACGGCAGCAACCAGCGCGGCGGCCCCTACGGCGGCCCGCGCGAGCACCGCGCCCGCCTGCTGTTCGAGGTGCTCGAGGCGGTGTGCAAGGTGTGGGGCAGCGGCCGCGTCGGCGTGCGCCTGTCGCCGCTCAACAGCTACAACGACATGGTCGACAGCGACCCTGTGGGCCTCGTCGAATGGCTCGCCGGCTGCCTCAACGACTACAGCCTCGCCTACCTGCACCTGATGCGCGGCGACTTCTTCGGCAAGCAGCACGGCGACGTGGTGACGCCGGTGCGCGCCGTCTACCGCGGCGTGCTGATCGGCAACATGGGCTACAAGGCCGACGAGGCCAACGCCGCGATCGCCGCCGGCAAGCTCGACGCGGTCGCCTTCGGCACCGCCTTCCTCGCCAACCCAGACCTGCCCGAGCGCATCCGCCGCAAGGCCGCGCTCAACACGCCCGATCCGGCGACCTTCTACACCCCCGGATCGAAGGGCTACACCGACTACCCGACGCTGGCGCAAAGCGCGTAAGGCCGGACCGGCGGCGATCGCTGCGCCCGCGCGGGTGTACCGGGGCCGCTCACACCGCCACGAGGCGGCGGAAGACGCCGAAGCTCCACTGCGCGCCCACGGTCAGCACCACCACGCGCAGCACGTGGCACACGGTGACCAGGGGCACGCCCAGCTGCAGCACCTTGGCGGTGATGCACATCTCCGACACCCCGCCGGGTGCCGTCGCCAGCGCCAGGGTCGGCAGCGGCACCTCGGCGACCAGGCCGAGCAGGGCCGCGAAGGCGAACGCGAGCGCGATCGACATCGCCCCGGTGAGCGCCGCGACGCTCATGAAGCGCGGCGCAGCGCGGAAGAACGCGCGCGAGAAGCGGCAGCCGAGGGCGCAGCCGATCAGCAGCTGTCCGCCATTGACGACCCAGGGCGGCAGCGCCGAGAGCGGCACGCCGGCCAGCGTCGCCAGCGCCACGCCGAGCAGCGGCCCGAGCACCCACGCGTTGGCGATGCGCAGCAGCTTGAACGCCCCCACCCCGAGCAGGCTCGCGCCCACCAGCAGCGGAAAGTGCTGCGCATCCACCTCGCGGGCCAGGGGCACATAGACGTCGCTGCCCTGCACCCCGGCGAAGGTGAGCGCGAAGGGCAGCACCGACACCACCATCATGACCCGGATGGCGTGCGCCGCGGCGATGCGGTCCACCGCGCCGCCGTGGCGGTCGGCGAGGTTGGCCATCTCCGAGGCCCCACCGGGCAAGGCGGCGAAGAACGCGGTCGGCGCATCCACGCCCCCCAGACGCAGCAGGATGAAGGCGTAGGCCATGCCGAGCACCAGCGAGCCCAGTGCGGCCGCGATCACCAGCGGCGCGTGCAAGCCGAGCTGCGCCACCACCGCCGGACTGAAGTACAGCCCGAGCGCCGCTCCGATCGCCCATTGCCCCGTCTGCCTCCCCCCGGGGAGCGGACGCAGGTCGATATCGGCCATGCGTGCGCCGGCCACGGCGAACAGCGGACCGATCATCCATGGCAGCGGCAGGTGCAGGCGTTCGGCCAGCCAGCCGGCGAGCGTGGCGAGCGCGAGGGTGGGAAGGACCTGGCGCCAGGCGGTGAGACGGAGTGCAGAGATTGCGGACATCGGCGGGAGATCGGGACGAGACGTAGAAAGGGGCGCTCGGGCCGCAACGCGATCGGAGATCACGCTGCGCGGCGATGGCGGGAGAGGGCCGGGGAGAGGGCCGGGGAGAGGGCCGGGGAGAGGGCCGGCAGGGCGGGCCTCACTCGGAAACCGGCCGGGTCTCCGCGTCCCACTGGCGCAGGAAGGCCTGCTTCTTGGCCTGGTCCTGGTAGGCGAGCAGCCCGGAGCCGATGCGGATCGGTCGGAAAGCATGCTGGAGGTTCTGGTGGAGCAGGGCCGCTGCGCTGTCCGCGCCCGCGGTGCCGGCGTCGGTGCGCACGGGCAGCAGGCCGAGGTTGGCGGCGAGCAGGGCCTGGCCGCGGGTCGACAGCAGGTGGTCGAGCCACAGCCGCGCCGCCGCCGGGTGACGGGCGCCGCGCATGATGAAGGCGACCCGGCTGAGCACCAGGGTGTAATCCCGCGGCAGCGCCACACCGAGCGCCGGGTCGCTGCGCGCGCGGCGGTGCGCGTACGAGCCCAGCACGTTGTAGGCGAGCACCAGCTTGCCGGCGGCGACGCGGTCGAGCATCTCGCTGCTCACCGCATGCTGCTCGAGGCCCTGCCGGCCCATGCCGCGGGCGAGCTGCCAGAACACGATCGGGTTGGCCTGGGCGTCCTGCGTGTGCAGCAGCAGGCCGAGACCGGAGCGCTCGGGATCGTAGGTGGCGATACGCCCGCGCAGCTGCGCCGGGTCGCGATCGAGCAGGCGGATGAGCTCGGCATGGCTGTCGGGAACATCCGCTTCGCCGAGCAGGCGCTTGTTGTAGACGATCACCGCGGGCTCGTAGGTGGTGCCGAAGGCCTCGTCCTTCCACACCGCCCAGCGCGGCAGCGCCGCGGTCTCGGCGGAGCGGTGCGGCTGGGCGTGGCCGTCGTTGACCAGCTTGACCTGCAGGTCCATCGCCGAGCTCCACGCCACGTCGGCACCGGGCACCCCGCGCCGGGCCTCGTCGACCACGCGCGCATGCAGCTCCGCCGAGTGCATGTCGTGGTACTGCACCCGCACGCCGGGATGCAAGGCCTCGAAGTCGTCGATGACCGGCTTCACCACCTCGAGGTCGGTCGCCGCATAGACGACGACCACGCCCTCCTCGCGGGCCTGCTCGAAACGATCGGCGATCTGCTCGGCGTGCGCCGTCGCGATCGCCGTGGCCGCGACCACGAGCGCCAGCACGGTCCTCAACCAGCCACGCATGCCTCCGATCCTCATTGCCTCTCCCTCCCGATGCGCCGGATGCACGCACGTCCCCGCGGCGATCCGGGGAATACCCCGCCCTGCGCTGCCTTGGACGCACCCCGGCTTTGCGCCGATAATCCCGCATACGCCTTTCGATTCACTTTCACCGGGAACACCGATGCGCCTGTTGCTGGTCGAGGACCACGCCGAACTCGCCGAATGGGTGGCACGCTCGTTGCGGCAGGGTGGTTTCGTGCTCGATGTGCTCAACCGTGGCGACCACGCCGACCAGGCCTTGCGCACCGAATCCTACGACCTGGTGATCCTGGACCTGTCGCTGCCCGGAATGGACGGCCTCGAGGTGCTGCGCCGCCTGCGCGGCCGCGAGAGCGGCCCGGACAAGTCGGCGCCCACGCCGGTGCTGGTGCTCACCGCGCGCGGCAGCACGGAGGAGCGCGTCCAAGGACTCAACCTCGGCGCCGATGATTATCTGACGAAACCCTTCGAGCTCGCCGAGCTCGAGGCACGCATCAAGGCCTTGCTGCGCCGCGCGGGCAACCAGGTGCCGCTGGTGCGCCTGGGGCGGCTCGAATTCGATACCACCACCCGCATGGCGTCGGTGGACGGCCAGGCCCTGGCGCTGACCCCGCGCGAGCTCGCCGTGCTCGAAGCACTGCTGGCGCGGGTCGGCCGTCCGGTGGCGCGCGAGGCCCTGTTCGACAAGGTGTTCGAATTCGACGCCGACGCCCGTACCGAAGCGATCGAGATCTACGTCTCGCGCCTGCGCAAGAAGCTCGAGGGCGCGGGGGTGGCGATCAACACGCTGCGCGGACTCGGCTACCTGCTCGCCGAGAAGCCGGCAGCCTGACATGGCCGACGCCCCCGGGTCCGGGTCGGCAAGCCTCGGCGCGCAGGGCGGCAGCTTGCGTCGACGCGTTCTGGTCTGGCTGCTGCCACCGCTCGCGGTGCTGCTCCTCGTCAACGCCTTCTTCACCCATCGCAGCGCGCTCGACGCGGTCAACCAGGCCTACGACCGCACGCTCACGGCATCGGTGCGCGCGATCGGCGAGCGTACGCATTCGCTCGCCGGCCAGATCCAGGTGGACATCCCCTACGCGGCTTTCGAAGGCTTCGAGGCCGATGCCGCGGAGCGCATCTTCCATGCCGTATTCGACCCCGCCGGAGGGCTGGTCACCGGCTACGCCGACCTGCGCCCGCCCGAACTGCCCGCGGACGACGGCAGCGTGCGCATCTTCGACCTGCCCTATGCCGGCGAGACGGTGCGCCTGGCGGCGATGCGCAAGCGTCTCTACGACCCCGCACTGCGCGGCGGCGACGCCGTGCTGATCGTGTTCGCCGAGACCACCGGTGCACGCCGGGCCCTGGCGCAGGATCTGTTCATCGCCAGCCTGCAGCGCCAGTCGCTGCTGGTGGCGGTGGGTGCGGTGCTGGTGCTGGCCGCGCTCGGCACCGCGTTCCGTCCGCTGCTGCGCGTGCGCGACCACATCCGCAGGCGCGATGAGGAAGACCTCACTCCGCTGCGCATGGAAAGCGTGCCGAGCGAGATCGCACCGCTGATCGACGCGATCAACCATCACATGGAGCGCCTGTCCGCGATGCTCGCCGCGCGCCGGCGCTTCCTCGCCGACGCCGCGCACCAGATTCGCACCCCGCTCGCGGTGCTCACCACCCAGGCCGAATACGGCCTGCGCCAGTCCGACCCCGAGGAAATGCTGGAGACCTTCGCCAGCCTCCTGCGCAGCACCCGCGCGGCACGCCGGCTGGCCAACCAGATGCTGACCCTGTCGCATGCCGAGGCGGTCAACGGCCTGATCGGCGAACGCTCCGCGCTCGACCTCGCCGGCCTGGTCAAGGAGGTGGCGATGGACCTGGCTCCGCTCGCGCTCAAGCGCGGCATCGACCTCGCCTACGAGGGCATCGGCCATGCGCTGATCATGGAGGGCAACGCCCCGATGCTGCGCGAGATGGTGTCCAACCTGATCGACAACGCCATCCGCTACAGTCCGCCCGACTCGGCGGTGACCGTCGCCGTCGCCACCTTCGGCGAGGAAGCCGTCGTCAGCGTCTGCGACCAGGGACCGGGCATCCCCGCGGCGGAGCGCGAGCGCGTGTTCCAGCGCTTCTACCGCATCCTCGGCCAGGGCGACAGCGAAGGCAGCGGGCTGGGCCTGGCGATCGTGCGCGAGATCGCACTCGCGCATGGTGGCCGCGTCACGCTGCGGGAAGGTGCTGGCGGGCGCGGCCTGTGCGTGGAGGTCGAACTCTCGCTCGGCCGCCCATCGCGCGCCTGAACCGCCCTCGTCTCCGCCTCATCCGGCCGCACTGAAAGCCGATCGAAAGGCGTCGGCGCTGCAATGCGCCCCACGCGTCCGATCCAAGCGGCGCGCGCATTCAAACGATCGAGGAGACTCCCATGCAACGCCTTTCCGCGCCACTCCTGGTGGCTGCCGCCCTCGCCGCGCCAGCGCTCGCGCAGGCCCAATCCAATGTCACCGTCTACGGGCTGATCGACCTCAACCTCGGCTACGAGAAATCCGGCTCGCAACGCTACGAGGGGGTCGGCCACGGCGAACTCAACGGCTCGCGCCTCGGCTTTCGCGGCACCGAGGATCTCGGCAACGGCAACAAGGCCTTGTTCGTCCTCGAGAGCGGCTTCGACCCCTCCACCGGCCTCGCCGAGCAAGGCGGGCGGCTGTTCGGCCGCCAGTCCTTCGTCGGCCTGGAGAACGGCCTCGGCCGCGTCACCCTCGGTCGGCAGTACTCCCCCGCCTTCACCGCGCTCGACCCCTTCGACGCCACCGGCAACGCCGACCGCAGCGCCGGCCTGCTGATCCGCAAGGCGGGCGCGGTCAAGCCGGCCTACGAGGTGCGCTTCGACAACATGATCAAGTACCGCTCTCCGAAGATCGCCGGCGTCGAGCTCGAGGCCGGCTACTGGTTCGGCGAGAAGGTGGCGGCCACCTCGACCGCGCGCAAGGAAGGCGACGGCCACGGCATCACCCTGCTGTACGCCAATGCCGCATTCTCCGGCGCGCTGACCACGCAGTCCGTGCAACGCGACGCCACCGGCGGCAAGGTCCGCACGAGCGGCTTCGGCGCAGCCTACGACTTCGGCACCTTCAAGCCCTACTTCGCCTGGTCGCAGGACAAGGAGAGCGGCAGCGTGGGCCGGGGCAAGGCGCGCAGCTGGGACCTCGGCACCGAGATCCGCATCGATCCGGCCAATACCGTGGCGCTGAGCTACGCGGACCGCGACGAATCCGACGGCGCCGCGAGCGAGGATGCCCATGGCTGGTCGGCCTACTACCTGCACGCGCTGTCCAAGCGCACCACGCTGTACGCCGGCTACTCGCAGCTCGACAACGAGAACGGCGCCAACTACTCGATCGGCAACCTGAGCCCGGCGGCCGGCGACCAGCACCAGGTCGTGATGGCCGGCATGCGCCACCGCTTCTGATCGATCGGGCGACACCACGCTCTCTCGCCGGGCAGGCACACACGGGAAGCGCCCGGTGTGCCTGCCTTTTGCGTTGACGCGCCACCCTTTCCGCGACGGAGCCTCCCCGACCCGTCGCGAAGCCCGAAACGGGCTACTGCCGTTCCCTCTCCCTCTCCAAGCCAGTGAACCCTGCCATGACGCCCAACGACTCCTCCCCCCAACCCCGTGGCGAACCCGCCATCCGCACCATCGCCATGCCGGCCGACGCCAACCCCGCCGGCGACATCTTCGGCGGCTGGCTGATGGCCCAGATGGACCTCGCCGCCGGCAACGTCGCCGCCCGCCGCGCCCGCAGCCGCTGTGCGACGGTGTCGGTGGATCGCATCACCTTCCTGCGCCCGGTCTACATCGGCGACGAGGTCAGCCTGTACGCCGACATCGTGCGCGTCGGACGCAGCTCGATGACCATCCAGGTCGAGGCCTGGCGCCGTTCGCGCGACGGCGAGGAGCAGGTCAAGGTCACCGACGCCAGCTTCGTCTTCGTCGCCCTCGACCAGGGCGGCCGGCCACGGGTGATCAACCCCGTGTGCGCTCCGAAGACGGAGCATTGAGCGAGATCCCGGCCTCTCTGGAGGCGCCGCCGGATCGCACCTTGCGGCGCAAGGCGCGAACAAAAAAAGAGCGCCCTGGGGCGCTCTTCGAAAGGCGGCGGGCCGGGACGGGCACGCCGCGGTCGCGGGATTCCGGTCGTGGGAGGAGAAACCCGGAATCCCTGGCGGTGATCCTCGCGCTCAGGCGGCCACCGCCTTGCGCTGATCGAGCATGCGCATCAGGCGGGGACCGAGCAGCATGCCCACCGCCACCACCCACAGGCCGATCGCGATCGGGCTGGCGAACAGCACGCCCACGTCACCATCGCTGATCGACAGGGCACGACGCAGGTTCTGCTCCATCATGTCGCCGAGCACGAAGCCGAGGATGAAGGGCGCGATCGGGAAGTTCATGACCCGCAGCAGGTAGCCGGCACCGCCGATGAAGGTGCCGAGGATGAGGTCGAAGGTCGTGCCATGCACCGCATACACACCGACCAGCGACACCGCCGCCACGCCCGGCACCAGCAGCCAGTTGGGGATCGACAGGAAGGCCACGAACACGCGGATCAGCGGGATGTTCATCACCAGCAGCATGACGTTGGCGATGAACAGCGAGGCGATCAGGCCCCACACGATCACCGGCTGATCCTGGAACAGGGTCGGCCCCGGGGTGATGTTGTACAGCGTGAGCGCGCCGATCATCACCGCGGTGGTGCCCGAACCCGGCACGCCCAGGGTCAGCATCGGCACCAGCGAGCCGTTGGCCGAGGCGTTGTTGGCCGCCTCCGGCGCGGCCACGCCGCGGATGTCGCCCTGGCCGAACTGGTGGTCCTTGCCGGCCATGCGGCGTTCGGCGGCGTAGCACATCGCCGAGGCGATGGTGGCGCCGGCGCCCGGCAGCACGCCGATGAAGAAGCCCGACAATGAACAGCGCAGCAGGGTCCACTTCGTCGCCAGGAACTCCTTCATGTTGAACATCAGCCGACCGGTGAGGGTGATCGGCTCGCTCGCGGCATGCTCGTTCTGCAGCATCAGCATCAGCTCGCTGACCGCGAACAGGCCGATCACGATGACGATGAAGGGAATGCCGTCCTGCAGGTGGAGCGCGTCGAAGGTGTAGCGATACACGCCGCTGTTGGCATCGATGCCCACGGTCGACAGCAGCAGGCCGATCAGGCACGCGGTCATCGCCTTGGGCAGCGAATCGCCGACCAGACCGCCGAGGCAGCACAGCGCCAGCACCATCAGCACGAAGTACTCGGCGGGGCCGAAGGCGATCGCCCATTCGGCGAGCAGCGGCGCGAAGGCGACGATGCCGAGGGTGGCGACCAGCGCGCCGGTGAAGGAGGCGAGCGCGGACATCGACAGCGCCGGGCCGGCGAGACCCTTCTTCGCCATCGGATAGCCGTCCATCGTCGTCATCACCGCGCCGGCATCGCCGGGCACGTTGATCAGGATCGCCGAGATGCGCCCGCCGTACTCGCAACCGGCATACACCGCGCACAGCAGGATCAGGGCGGATTCGGGCGGCAGCTTCATGGCGAAGGCGATCGGCAGCAGGATGGCGACGCCGTTGATCGGACCGAGGCCGGGCAGCAGCCCGACCACGGTACCGATGAAGCAGCCGATCAGGGCGATCATCAGGTTTTCGGGCGTGCCGGCGACGGCGAAGCCCTGCATGAGCATAGACAAGGTTTCCATGACTTACCCCAGGATGCCGTTGAGCCACAGCCCGGTCGGCAGCGCGACGTCGAGCAGGCGGTCGAAGAAGAAGAACATGCCCACGCCGAGTCCGATGCCGCCGAGCACGCATTGCTTCCAGCTGCCGCCGAAGAAGCGCGCGACCGGCATGGTCATCAAGGCGGTGGCGAGGATGAAGCCGAGCTTGTCGAACAGCAAGGCATAGGCGAGCACGATCAGGAACAGCAGGCCGATGCGAGCGAGCACGGGCGGCGGCGCCCAGGTCGTGTCGCTCTTCTTGTCGAGCATCAGCGTGATCGCGCAGATGCCCAGCAGGAACAGCACGAGCAGCGGGAAGGCGCGCGGCCCGACCGGCTCGTAGGACACCGGCGGCACGTAGTTCCAGCCGATGAGGATGCCGGCGATGCTGACCAGCAGCAGCACGCCGCCGAGGATTCTTTCACTCATGTCGATCTCCCGATGAGGAGGCCCCCGCGCCAGCGACGGCGCGGGATGGCAGGGATGGTGCTTACTGGGCGATCAGGCCGAACTCGCGGGCAAGCTCGGCGTAGCGCTTCACTTCCTTGCTCACGTAGTCCTCGAGCTTCTGGCCGGTGAGCGCGAACGGGAACAGGCCGCGCTCCTGGCGCAGCTTGTCGAACTCGGGGGAAGCCAGCATCTTGTCGAAGGCCGCGGTCCACCACTGGTAGTCGGCGTCGGTGACCTTGGGGCCCATGTAGTAGCCGCGCGCGATCGTCCAGTCGACCTTGTAGCCCTGCTCGATCGCGGTCGGGATGGCGGCGAGCTCGCCCGGCAGGCGCTCGGGGGCGAGCACCGCGAGCACGCGCACGCGGCCACCCTTGAGGTGGGCGGCGACCTCGGAGGCGTCGCCGGTGTAGGCCTGCACGTGGCCACCCATCAGCGCGGTCATCGCCTCGCCGCCGCCTTCGAAGGCGACGTAGCGCATGCTCCTGTAATTGACGTCGGCCTGCTTGGCGATCAGTGCCGATTTCATCCAGTCCTGGCTGCCCACCGAGCCGCCGGCGCCATAGACGATCTTGCCGGGATTGGCGCGGGTGGCCTCGATCAGGTCCTTCAGCGACTGGTAGGGCGAATCCGCCTTGACGATCACCGCGCCGTAGTCGGCCCCGACCGCAGCCACCCACTTGACGTCCTTCTCGGTGTATTTGCCGAACTTGCCGATCGCCAGGTTCAGGAAGGAACCGCCGGAGAAGGCCACCACCGTGCCGGCCTCGGCCGGCCGGTTGGCGATCACGGTGTTGTAGGCCACCGCGCCGATCCCGCCGGGCATGTAGGTGACGCGCATCGGCGCATCGAGGTAGCCGTTCTGCAGCGCGCTCTGCACCAGCTTGCAGGTCAGGTCGAATCCGCCGCCGGGCTTGGCGGGAGCGATGCACTCGGGCTTCTCGGGGGCGGCGTGCACCACACCGGCGGCGAGCGTGGCAAGCACCGCGGTGGCGGCGGCGAACAGGGTCTTCTTGAGCAGCATGGCGATCTCCTCCGTATCGGAATATGTTCGCTGCGCGGCGGACACATGCCGCCTCGCAGGGTGAGGCGGACGATACGGACGAGGGCTTTCGATAGGCTTTCAGTGCCGCGGCCGGGAGATCCGCGCGTCCGGCCGTACGGGCCCGGCGCTCGCGGATGGCACCGGCACGCGACGGCCCGCGCGCGGACGCTGCGCAGGTCAGCCGTGCTCAGGATCGCCAGGTCGCGCGCCCGGCATTCTTGGCGCGGTACATCGCCGCATCCGCGCCGGCAATCAGGGCTGCGGGGCTGTCCGCGTCGTGCGGAAACAGCGCCACGCCCACGCTGGCGGAAATGCTCACCGCCTGGCCGTCGATGTCGAAGGGCTCGGAGAGCCGCTCGACCACCTTCCGCGCGGCGTGCGCGGCAAGCTCCTTGCCGGTGACTGCGGGCATCAGAACGACGAACTCGTCCCCTCCCAGGCGCGCGACGGTGTCTTCGCTGCGGAAGAGTTGCTCGAGCCGGCGCGCGACCTCGACCAGCAGGCGGTCGCCGAACTCGTGGCCGAAGCGGTCGTTGACGGGCTTGAACAGGTCGAGGTCGATGAACAGCACGACCACTTCGGCGCCCTGTCGGCGTGCATGCTGCAGCATCCGCCCCAGGCGATCGAGCAGCAGCGCACGGTTGGGCAGACCGGTGACGAGGTCGAAATTCGCCCGCTGCCAGATCTCGACCGAGGCAAGGCGACGCATCGCCTGCCCGTAGCGCCCGAGCGCCGCGAGCAGGGCGAGGATGGCGAGCACGAAGATGGCGCTCAGCGCCACGCCGCGCGCCATCGCCCATTCGCGCGCCTGCCGTGCCGGTGCGAGGACGTCCTCGAGCATCAAGCCCGAAACCATGATCACCCCCGAGCGCAGCCTGCGCCAGCCATAGATGCGCGTCTCGCCGTCGGCGCGGCTCTCGCTCGTGTAGTCGCCTTCCTCCACCTCGTACTGCGTCACGAAGGATCGCTGCAGGCGCAAGCCTTTGCCGTAGTGCGCCGTGCCGTCGAGCGTTCGAACCAGCAACTCCCCCTGACGCCCCACCAGAGTGAGCGTGTCGCGCGGCCCGGGATCGAGGCGCATCAACTGCTCCGTCCAGCCATCGACCGACAAGGCCATCGACACCACGCCGTCGAATTCGCCGTCGCGCCGGATCGCCCGTGCCACCTGGATGCTCCAGCGCCCGGTCAGGCGCCCGAGCACCGGCTCGCTGATCACCAGGAAGTCATCGCGGGCGGCAGACAGCCGGCGGAAGTAGTCGCGGTCTCCCAGATAGTTGCGCGGAGAAGGTCCGAGCGACGAGTAGCTCAGGTAGCCCTCGCGATCGATGATGAAGATCTGCAGCACGAGATCGGCGGCGAAGCCCTGTTGCGCAAGCTGGGCCTGGCGGTCGATCGCAGCGGGCCCTTCGGTGACGACGGCACGCACCGACTTGAGGGCGAGATCGAAACCGTCGAGCGTCGCCTGGACGAACTCCCCGACCGTGCGCGCCTGCGCCCGGGCGTGCAGCCGCGCACGCTCCAGTACCGCAGCCTCCGCCTCGCTGGCGTTGCGGAGCATGTCCACCCACCCGAACACGAGCGTGATCAGGCTGGCGACGACGATCGCGAGTCGAATCGCATTCAGTGGCCACTGGATGGAGGGGGGTTGTACTGCAGGGGACGACACCCATCACTCCGCTTGGTGGTGGACGAGCGCGAGTGCCCTCGACCCGCGCCCGCATCGGGAATCCCCTCACATGCTACCGCGCACTCGTGGCCAGCGGGTGTGAGTGAAGTCTCGAGCCGGGCGCTGGCGAGCACGCCCGCCAGCGCATGCAAGCGCGTCGCGCTCAGGAGCGCAACACGAACAGCAGCACCGACAGCGTGCCCACCGACACCAGCGTGGACAGGAACACCGCCGAGGCCACCGTGGACTGGCAGACGCCGTAGCGCTGCGCGAACAGGTAGGGCGTGATGCCCGCCGGCAAGGCCGCCAGCAGCACGCCGGTCGCCACCCACAGCGGCGGCACCTCGAACACCTGTGTCGCCAGCAGCCACACGATCGCCGGGTGCACCACCGCCTTGAGCGCCACCAGCAGCGCCGGCTCGCGCAGGTTGCCGCCGAGGCTGTAGCGCGTCAGCGAGGCGCCGAGCGCGAACAGCGCGCACGGCGTCGCCGCGCTGCCCAGGCCCTTGGCCACCGCATCGAGCGGGCCGGGGATGTCGAGGCCGAGCAGCGCGAACGCCAGCCCGCAGCTCAGGCCCCAGATGATCGGGGTGCCGAGCACGCTCTTCGTCAGCTTCACCAGCATCGGCCCCAACCCCTCGCGCGCACCCTGCGCGGCCTCGATCAGCGCGGTGGTGGGCGGCAGCATCAGCAGGCTGTGGCAGGCGATCATCACGAACAAGGGCAGCGCCGCCGGCGGGCCGTAGGCGGTCATCACCAGCGGGATGCCGAGCATGCCGGTGTTGGAAAAGCCCGCCCCCAGCCCCAGCACCGCCTGCTCGCCGAGCCGGCGCCCGAACAGCACGCGCCCGCCCAGCATCGCCAGCGCATACACGCCGAAGGCGCCGATGTAGTACGACAGCAGGTAGCCCCAGGGCATCGCCCCGGGCAGCTCGGCCTGCGCGATCGCGCGGAACAGCATCAAGGGCAGCGCGAAGTTGAACACGAACAGCGACAGGCCACGGTTGGCCGCCTCGTCGAAGGCGCCGTGGCGTGCGGCGGCGTAGCCGAGGCCGAGCGTGCCGAAGACCGGCAGGATGATGCCGAAGATGATGTCCATTCAGGCGTACATGCGGGCGCGCGGCGAGCGCACCGAAAAGGTCAGCCGGCCCTTGGGCGGCCAGCGCGAAGCCGCATGATGCCTGCACACCGCTCGCACGTGCAGACGTAACAACACGGATGAGGAATGATCGCGCGTCCACCCTCCGCCCGCCGGCGTTCGGCGTGACGCGCGAAGCCTCGAATCAGCCGCGCGGCAGCCCGATCCGCAGCACCGCCGCCACGTTGCGCGCCGTGAGCTCCACGTTGGCGGCCGCGTCGCGCAGCGCCTCGTCCAGCGTGCACGGCTTGCCCAGCACGCTGAACACCGCGTCGATGCCGTGCGCGTGCACCACGCCGACGTCGGCGCCGAGCGAGCCGGCGATGCCGATCACCGGCTTGCCGTGGCGCTTGGCGACGCGGGCGACGCCGATCGGCGTCTTGCCATGCACGGTCTGGAAGTCGATGCGGCCCTCGCCGGTGATCACCAGGTCGGCGTCGCGCACGTGGGTGTCGAGGTCCACCGCCGCAGTGACGATCTCGATGCCGGGCTTGAGCGTGGCGCCGAAGAAGGCCAGCATCGCCGCACCCATGCCGCCGGCTGCGCCCGCGCCCGGCACCGTGTCGACCGCCACGCCGAGGTCGCGCTCGACGATGCGCGCGAGACGGGCGAGGTTGGCGTCGAGCGCCTGCACCATCTCCGCGCTGGCGCCCTTCTGCGGCCCGAACACCGCCGAGGCCCCGCGCGCGCCGGTGAGCGGGTTGTCCACATCGCACGCGACCTCGATGCGGCACTCCCTCAGGCGGGGATCGAGCGCGCAGACGTCGATGCGATCGAGGTCGGCGAGCGCACCGCCGCCGGGGCCGAGCTCGTGGCCCTGCGCGTCGAGCAGGCGGGCGCCGAGCGCCTGCACCATGCCGGCGCCGCCGTCGTTGGTGGCGCTGCCGCCGATGCCGAGGATGAAGCGGCGCGCACCCGCGTCCAGTGCGGCGCGGATCAGCTCGCCGGTGCCGCGCGAGGTGGTCAGGAGCGGGTTGCGCCGCTCCGGCGGCACCAAGGCCAGGCCGCTGGCGGCGGCCATCTCGATCACCGCGGTCGCGCCGTCGCCGGTGAGGCCGTAGAAGGCTTCGACCAGCTCGCCGAGGGGACCGCTCACGGCGACGGTTTCCTTGCGCCCGCCGGTGGCGGCGACCATGGCATCGACCGTGCCCTCGCCACCGTCGGCCACCGGCACCAGCACGTATTCCGCGGCGGGGAAGACCTGACGGAAGCCGGCTGCGATCGCCTGCGCGACCTCGAGCGCGGACAGGCTCTCCTTGTAGGAATCGGGGGCGATGACGATCTTCTTCATTGGGAGGGTCTCCGGTCGCTGCGGGTCGAATGCCCGCTGGAGTGGAGCTTAGTCCCAGTCGGCCGACAATCAATCGTCTGATTACACAAAATAATCACCTTGAATACAGGTTTTATTGTCAACCCTGACTATTCTTCACCAACATCCAGTTCGAGGCCGATGAACAGCAGCAGGCAGTCGTTCAGACGGGAGAGGTCCAGTGCGGTGATCTCTCCAATGCGGCGCAGGCGGTACTCGAGCGTGTTTCGATGCACATGGAGCGCGCCGGCGCTCGGCGCCGCCTTCATGTCGTGCGCGAACCACGCCGCCAGCGTGCGCCGCAACTGGCCGTCGCGGTCGTGCCGCGCGAGGCGGCGCAATGGACGGCGCAGTTCGTCGGCCCGCCAGCCCTCGCCCAGCCCGGCGAGCAGCACCGGCAGGGTGAGTTCGTCGTAGCAGTGGATCGCCGCCTGCGGGCGATGGCGGCGCCCGGCCTGCAGCGTGGCGCGCGCGGACTGCCAGGAACGCACGAGGCCGTCGTGGCCACCGAAATACCCGCCGAGGGCAAGACAGGGCTGCCCGCTGGCCTCGCCGCCCAGGCATTCGTGCAGGGCCTGCAGGCGGCCCCGCAGATCGGGTGCCGCAGCGGGCAAGGGCATCAGCACGGCCAGCTCGCGCAGCGTCACCGGCGCACAGGCCAGGCCGGGCTCGTGCTCGGCGAGCAGCCGGCGCAGGCGCTGCTGCGCGGCGAGGACGGCATCGGCCGCGAGCGCCGCGTCGGCGATCTCGATCAGCAGGGCGACGCACGGTCGGGCGAGATCGACGCCGAGGCGGTGCGCCCAGTCGTCCAGCCCGGCGCCCGGCGGAGACACGCCGATCCGCTGCAGCACCAGCTCCTCGCGCAGGCGCTGGTCGCGTGCCAGCATCTGCATCCACTGCGCCTGCTCCAGCATGGTCTCGGCCGCCAGTCGGACCAGCTCGGCGTGCTGGCGGACAGCATCCGGTTCACCGCTCAGGCCCACCACCCCCACCACCCGGCCGTCCGCGCGCAAGGGCAGATTGATGCCCGGTCGGGTATCGTGCAGGCGCTGCGCGACCGCCTCGTCCACCTCCACCGCCCGCCCCTGCGCCAACACCAGCAACGCACCCTCGTGCCGGGTACCGATGCGCGCGCGATCGCCGCTGGCGATGATCAGGCCGCGCTCGTCCATCACATTGACGTTGGTGCGCAGGATCTGCATCGCGCGATCGACGATGGACTGGGCGAGCGAGGCATCGAGCAGGAACATGGCGGTGCGCCGGTGGCGGATTGGACGGGAACCGGCCACATGCTGCCGCGCGCCGTGCCGCGGAACAAGAGCGGCACCGGCTGCGTCCGATGTCCAGGGTCCGGAATTTCCCGTCAGCCCGCCCGTGGAGCCCGAACATGACCCGCACCGAAACCGACAGCCTCGGCCCGATCGAAGTCCCCGCCGAGGCCTACTGGGGAGCTCAGACGCAGCGCTCGCTGCTCCACTTCGCCATCGGCGAGGAGCGCATGCCGCTGCCCATCGTGCATGCGCTCGCGCTGATCAAGAAGGCGGCAGCGCGCGTGCACGCCCGCAGCGGCGAACTCCCCGCAGACCTCGCCGGCCTGATCGAACAGGCGGCCGACGAGATCCTCGCCGGACGCCATGATGCGCAGTTTCCGCTCGTGGTGTGGCAGACCGGCAGCGGCACGCAGACCAACATGAACGTGAACGAGGTCATCGCCGGCCGCGCCAACGAGCTCGCCGGACAGGGCCGCGGCGGCAAGGCGCCGCTGCATCCCAACGACCACGTCAATCGCGGCCAAAGCTCGAACGACTGCTTCCCGACCGCGATGCACATCGCCGCCATGCGCGCGGTGCACGACCAGCTGCTGCCGGCGATCACCGAGCTCTCGAACGGGCTCGCCATCCAGGCCGAGCGTCATGCCGGCCTGGTCAAGACCGGACGCACCCACCTGATGGACGCCACGCCGATCCGCTTCGGCCAGGAGCTGTCCGCCTTCGTCGCCCAGTTGAACACCGCCGCGCATGCCATCCGTGCGACGCTGCCCGCGGTGTGCGAGCTCGCCCAAGGCGGCACTGCCGTCGGCACCGGGCTGAATGCGCCGCCCGGCTTCGCCGACGCGATCGCCGCCGAACTGGCGGCGCTGACCGGGCTGCCCCTCGTAGGCGCGGCCAACAAGTTCGCCGCGCTCGCCGGCCACGAGCCGCTGGTGGCCTTGTCGGGCGCACTGAAGACGCTGGCGGTGGCGCTGATGAAGCTCGCCAACGACCTGCGCCTGCTCGGCTCGGGCCCGCGCGCCGGCCTCGCCGAGCTGAAGCTGCCAGCCAACGAGCCAGGCAGCTCGATCATGCCCGACAAGGTCAACCCGACGCAGTGCGAGGCCTTGTCGATGCTCGCCTGCCAGGTGCTCGGCAACGATGCCACGATCGCCTTCGCCGCCAGCCAGGGACATCTGCAACTCAACGTGTTCAAGCCGGTGATCGCGCACAACCTGCTGCAGTCGATCCGCCTGCTCGCCGACGGCTGCCGCAATTTCCAGCGCCACTGCGTGGCCGGCCTGGAGGCGGACGGCGCGCGCATGGCCGAACACCTCGAGCGCAGCCTGATGCTGGTGACCGCGCTCAACCCGCACATCGGCTACGACAAGTCCGCGCAGATCGCGAAGAAAGCGTGGGCCGAAGGCACCACGCTGCGCGCTGCGGCGCTCGCGCTCGGTTTCACCACCGCGGAGGAGTTCGATGCCTGGGTGCGCCCGCAGGACATGCTCGGCAGCTGAAAGCTGCATCCGGATGTGATCATGGCGACCGCCCCGCCAGCGCCTGGCCGGCCCGCAGGGCGCTGTCAAGGCCGCGGATCGCGGCTTGGCGCGGTGCCGCAGGAATGAGCATGGCGGAAACAAGTCGAAAACTCTCCACGGGATCGCCGCGCCGGATACGCACTCATACTGAAGACCCCCGACGGCGCGGCAACGCCTCTGTGCTCCGCGCACCGACCATCACAAGGAGGCCATCATGAAAGCCCGTACCCTCATCCCCGCCCTGCTCATCACCTTTGCCGCGAGCGGCTGCGCCACCTGGGACAACCTGTCCTCGCGCGAGAAGAGTGCGGCCACTGGCGCCGCCGTCGGCGGCGTGGCCGGTGCCGTGGTGAGCAACGGCGGCATCCTCGGCACCGTGGGTGGTGCCGCGATCGGTGGCGTCATCGGCGACCAGGTCGGCAAGAAGAAGTAGGCGCCCCTCCCCGCGGGATGCCGCCCCGGGCCAGCCCCGCGGCGCGGCATCCCCCTGATTGCTTGGTAGAATCCCGCTCGTCCCGCCGCGCCCGACCTCGGGCGGGCGGTTTTTGCTTTCCTGCCGACGAGCCCCGATGACCACCACCCCCTTCCCGCCCGAGCTGCTGCGCGACGTCGAAAAGCGCCGCACCTTCGCCATCATCTCCCACCCCGACGCGGGCAAGACCACGCTCACCGAGAAGCTGCTGCTGTTCGGCGGCGCGATCCAGCTCGCCGGCACGGTGAAGGCGCGCAAGTCCGCCCGCCACGCCACCTCGGACTGGATGGAGGTGGAGAAGCAGCGCGGCATCTCGGTCACCAGCTCGGTGATGCAGTTCGAGTACCAGGGCCACACCATCAACCTGCTCGACACCCCGGGCCACGAGGACTTCTCGGAAGACACCTACCGCGTGCTGACCGCGGTGGACGCCGCGGTGATGGTGATCGACGCCGCCAAGGGCGTGGAGGCGCAGACCATCAAGCTGCTCAACGTCTGCCGCCTGCGCAACACGCCGATCATCACCTTCGTGAACAAGCTCGACCGCGAGGTGCGCGAACCGTTCGAGCTGCTCGCCGAGATCGAGGACGTGCTCAAGATCACGTGCGCGCCGGTGACCTGGCCGCTCGGCATGGGCAAGGCCTTCCGCGGCGTGTATCACCTGCTGCAGCAACAGGTGCTGACCTTCACCCCGGGCGAGGAACGGCGCAGCAACGGCGAGATCATCAAGGGCCTGGACAACCCCGAGCTCGACAAGCGCTTCCCGATGGAGGTCGGCCAGCTGCGCGAGGACGTCGAGCTGATCGACGGCGCCTCGCCGCCCTTCGACCTCGACGACTTCCTCGCCGGCAAGCAGAGCCCCGTGTTCTTCGGCTCGGGTATCAACAACTTCGGCGTGCAGGAGATCCTGCAGTCGCTGATCGACTGGGCACCGCCGCCGCAGGCGCGTGATGGTGGCGAGCGCATGGTGCAGCCGGCCGAGCCCGCCTTCACCGGCTTCGTGTTCAAGATCCAGGCCAACATGGATCCGAAGCACCGCGACCGCATCGCCTTCTTCCGCATCTGCTCGGGGCGCTACAGCGCCGGCATGAAGGTGCGCCACGTGCGCGCCGGGCGCGAGATGAAGCTCGCCAACGTGCTCACCTTCATGGCCAACGAGCGCGTGATCATGGAGGACGGTGTCGCCGGCGACATCGTCGGCATCCACAACCACGGCCAGCTGCAGATCGGCGACACCCTGACCGAAGGCGAGAACCTCGGCTTCAAGGGCATCCCCTACTTCTCGCCCGAGATGTTCCGCGCCGCCCGCCTGCGCGATCCGCTCAAATCCAAGCAGCTGCAGAAGGGCCTGCAGGAGCTGGGCGAGGAGGGTGCGATCCAGGTCTTCGAGCTCGAAGGCGGCCAGATGCTGCTCGGCGCGGTCGGCGTGCTGCAGTTCGAGATCGTCGCCCAGCGTCTGAAGGACGAGTACAAGGTCGATGCGATCTTCGAGCCCGCCGACATCCACACCGCGCGCTGGCTGACTTTCCCCGACGACGTCACCCGTCGCAACTTCGAGCGCGAGCAGGCGCTACGCCTGGGCAAGGACATCGACGGCAACCCGGTGTATCTCGCCACCAGCCGCTACAACCTGGAAGTGACCGCTGAGAAGTGGCCCAAGGTCACCTTCCACGCCACGCGCGAGCACGGCGAAGTGCTAGGCTGAGCCGGACGGCGAACCGGGTCGCACGACCTGCGAAGGTCGCAGGACCCGGTGCAGCCGAACGGGTCCATCGACCTTTCGCCATGGACCAACCGTGTCGCACTTCATGACTCGAAAAAGACAAAAACACTAAAATCAAAGCTATTCATCCCACTCATGCCTCCTGGCAAAGGCAAAGGAATAGCCCATGTTCGGCAGACTGAAGGACCTCATTCGCGCCACGCTCCTGCTCACGGTGCTGGTCGCACAGAGCGTGTCGGCGCAGACCCAACCCTTGCGCATCTTCCACGTCATGAGCTTCGACTCGCCATGGCGATGGACGGATGGCCAGTTCGCCGGTTTCAAGGAAGGCCTTGGCGTGGTCGATGCCGAATACAAGGTCTTCCAGATGGACATCAAGCGCTACACCTCGAGCGAGGACAAGGCCGAGCGTGGCCGACTCGCGCGCGACATCATCGACACCTGGAAGCCCGACCTCGTCTATCTGTCGGACGATGCTGCGATCGAACACGTCGCCGCCCACTATGGCACCAGCCCGCTGCCCTTCGTCTTCAGCGGTGCGAACAAGACCCTGGAAGAACACGCCCTGAGCGGCCGCCCCAACCTGACCGGCGTACTCGAGCGCGAGCACTTCGTCGAGTCGATCCGCTTGTTGCGCAACATGGTTCCGGGCGTGAAGCGCATCGCCGTGATCAGCGACCCCGCACCGCACTTCAAGCCGGTCATCGACCGCATCCATGCGGGCATGGCCAAGCTCGAAGGGGTGGAACTGGTGCGTGTCGATGTCCTCGAGCGTTACTCTGAATTCCAGGCGCGGGTGAAAGCCTACGAGCAGGAAGCCGATGCGGTCGTCTATCTGGGCATCTTCAATTTCAAGGACGACCAGGGCCAGCCCGTGCCCTACGAAGTCGTGCAGCGCTGGGTGGTCGAGAACAGCCGCCTGCCCGAGGTGAGCTTCTGGATCGATCGCATCCACTTCGGTGTGCTCGGTTCGGTCACCGTTTCCGAACGGGAGCAGGGCATCGCCGCAGGCAAGCTGGCGCGGGCCATCCTGGTCGATGGCGTCAAGCCCGCAGCCCTTCCTGTCGAACCGACGGTCAAGGGTCGCCCGGCGATCAACCTGGCGCGCGCGCGCGGCCTCGGCATCACCGTGCAGTCTTCCGAACTGCTGAGCGCGGAGGTCGTCACCGACTTCCAATGGACACGCACGCCAAAGTGAAACACAGCCTGCGCACCACCATCCTGCTCATCGCCACCATCGTGATGGTGGTGGCGATGGTGGTGAATGCACTCACCTCCAGCTATTTCTTCACGCAAAAGCAGACCGAGTCCCACCTGATGTGGGCGAGCGCGATCGCTCGAGTGCTCGGCGGGCAGCTCGAACGCATCCTGTTCCTCGGCATTCCGATCGGGGATCTCCAGGGCTTCGAGCGCCAGTGCGAGGAAGCCGTCGCGCGCAATGCCGACCTGTCCTACGCCTATGTGGTCTCGGAGCGCGGAGCCCTGCTGTTCCACAACGCCGAGACCGAAGGCATCACCCCGGAGGTGCCGCAGGCCGTGCTTGCCGCGATCACGGACGGCAGGTCGATCGTCGAGCACCTCGACGACGGCAGCCATGCGGTCACCGTGCCGGTCGTGGACCCGAGTGGCGTGAGAGTGGCGCACGTGGTCGTCGGCTTCCCGCATGAGGTCATCGCCGAGGCTCGAACCCGGCTGCTCACGCTCACCGTAGGCGTCGATCTGCTCGTCTTTACCCTGAGCATGCTCCTGCTGCTCCTGGCCCTGAGCCGCTTCGTGATCCGGCCGCTGACGAGCATCGTGCGCACCCTGGAGCACATCCGCCCGGGCGAGACGGGATACCCGCAACGCCTGGATGATCCTGGCAGCAAGGAACTCGACGTGGTGGCGCGCGCCTTCAACCGCCTCCTCGATCGCCTCGGCCAGCACGAGTCCGAGCTGGTCGCCGCCAAGGAAACCGCCGAACAAGCCAACCGCGCCAAGTCCGATTTCCTGGCGGTCATGAGCCACGAGATCCGCACGCCGATGCACGCCATGCTCGGCATGACCGAGATGATTGCCGAGACGTCACTCGACGACCGGCAGCGCTCGTACGTCAGCCGCCTGTTGCGCTCGGGCCGCACGCTGCTCTCGATCATCAACGACATCCTCGACTTCTCGCGCATCGACGCGAGGGAGACCGATCTGGAGGACATGCCCTTCGACCTGCGCGCGCCGTTCGCCGATGTGGTCGATACCTTGTCGGCCAGCGCCGAAGACAAGGGACTGTTGCTGAAGCTCGAATGCCCTGGCGTTCCACTCGGTGTGCGCGGCGATCCGGTTCGTCTCGGACAGGTTGCAATGAATCTCGTCAGCAACGCGATCAAGTTCACCGAACGCGGCTCCGTCACGGTGAAGGTCGGCTATGTGGACTTCAAGAAACTCGACAGCGACACCCGCTCGCGGCTGCTGACGCTGGAAGTCATCGACACCGGAATCGGCATCTCACCCGAGGTCTGCGAACAGATCTTCAAACCCTTCTGCCAGGCGGACAACTCGATCACCCGGCGCTACGGCGGCAGCGGCCTTGGCCTGACGATCGTGGAACGCATCGTGCACATGATGCATGGGGAGATTTCGGTGCAGAGCAAGCCCGGCGAGGGCACATGCTTCACGGTGACCATACCTTTCACGGCGATGGATGTGCTTCCCGCCGAACAGACCATCTCCCCGACACCGTCGAATGCCGGCCTGGTCGGCGTGCGTGTCCTGCTCGTGGAGGACGATCCGGTGAATCAGGAGGTGGCCAACGCGATGCTCAAGGATTCCGGCGTGATCGTCACCATCGCGAACAATGGCGACGAAGCCGTCGAGCTCCTTTCGCGCGCTTCGTTCGATCTCGTGTTCATGGATTGCCATATGCCGGTCTGCGACGGATTCGAGGCGACCACCCGTATCCGCAAGGCGGAAGCCCCGGGCGAGCACCTCCCGATCATCGCACTCACCGCCGACATCCTTCCCGAGACGCGCCAGCGCTGCGGCAGCGTCGGCATGGACGATTTCCTGACCAAACCCTTCGCGCGGCACGTGATCCTGTCGACCATCCGGCGCTGGACCGCGAGAAGCATCGACAGCATCGTAGACGAACCTGCCGCACCGGTGCCCGACAGCGGGTCGCCCTTGTTCGACCCGGCACCGCTGGAGATGCTTGCCGGACTTGGGGATGGAAACGATGGCGGCCTGGTCGAGCACCTGCTCAAGCTGTTCCTGGGCGGGCTGGACGATCTGATCCAGGGCGTCGAGCAGGCGAAGGCGTCCGCCGACCCCGGCGCCTTGCGCACGCTTGCCCACCAGCTCAAGTCCAGCAGTGCCAATGTGGGCGCAGCGAGACTGTCGAGCTGCGCCGCAGCACTCGAAGCAGCGGCGCGCAATGACGCTCCGGCAGCCGAACAGGCGCAGCTTGCCGATGCGCTGATCGACTGCGCCGCCAGGACGGCTCCGATCATGCGCGAGCGTCTTCAAAGCGGCAGACAACGCAAGCCCGATGCCGACGACACCAAAGAGGACGTGGCCCCGCCGAACTAAGGAGCGGATACCGCGACCAGCCGGCGCGAAAAAGCCTCGACCTGCGCCCAATCGGTGAAGTCGGTGACCGAGCGCGGGTCGGTGGGACCGCCGGTGATCCACATGATCAGACGGATCATGTTGCGGTCGAAGAAGCCGTAGCGCGGATATTCGATCTTGCCGCCGAAGACCTCGACCTGCTGCGGCTGCCAGCGGATCTGGCTCAGGAACTTGCGCACGTAGGGGTTGGTGTCGGCCTGGCGCTTGTGCGGCTTGCGGCCGACGGCGTTGACCGAGAAGAAGGCGTTCGGCCGCGCTTCGATCGCCGCCTGATGGCGGTCGATGAAGGCCCTCACCGCAGGACGGTGGTGGCCGTAGCGGATGCTCGCGCCGATGACGACGCGGTCGCAGGCCTGAAGCTGTTCGGGCGTGGCCGACTCCACCTCGGCCAAGTCGGCCTCGTGACCGGATGCGCGCGCAATCTCCGCAATGCGCGCGCAGATCTCGAGCGTATGGCCGTCGATGGTCGAATAGACGATCAGCACTCGCATGTCCGCTCCCTCCCGACCATCGTTCCTCCGGCCGATCAATTCCCGGTGACGATACCCTCGACCACCTTCTTGCCCTCCGAGTAGAGCGCAACCTGACCGTCCTCGAGCTCGAGGTTCATGCAGCCGGTGTTGCCCTTGAGCTTCCCGTCCAGCCATTCACGGCAATAGCGCGCCTGATCGTCCACCCACCAGCGCGCCTTCGCACCGGTGGTGTCGATGAGCGTGCCGTCGGTGCCGAACTTGAGCGTGTAGGCCGCCTCGGTGCGCAGATACACGCCGATGAAGGTGGCGCCGGTGAGCAGCTTCTCGACCGCGGCCTTGTCGGTCATGAAGTTCTGCGCCAGCGCGCCGGTGGAGGCGGTGGCGAGCGCCACGGTGGCGAGCAAGCTGCGGACGGTGTTCGAGGACTTTTGCATCGCTGTCTTCCTTTTGCGGGTATGGATCCGGGTGATCGATTGCAGAGGGTGTGATGAGGGCTGGATGGGCGCGGGCTCAGCCGCGCGCACCGAGGCGGCCAACCAGGCCGCGCAGGGTCTCCTGGAGGTCGGCCGGCATCACAACGATCTTGGCGCTGCCGGACTCGCCGAGCTTCTCGAGCGCGGCGATGTATTTCTCGCCGAGCAGGTACATCATCGGCCCGGCCTGGTCGCCGATGCCGGCGGTCACGCGGCGGATCGACTCGGCCGAGGCCTCGGCCAGCATCACCTGGGCGTTGGCGTCGCGCTTGGCGGATTCGAGCCGCGCCTCGGCCTCGAGGATGGCGGCCTGCTTGGCGCCCTCGGCCTTGGTCACCGCGGCCTTGCGCTCGCGCTCGGCGGCGGCCTGCAGCTCCATCGCGCGCTGCATGGATTCCGACGGTTTGATGTCCTGGATCTCGACCGACTTCACCGTCAGCCCCCAGTCCACCGCCTCGTCGGCGATGCTCTCGCGCAGCCGCGCCTTGATCTTGTCGCGCGAGGACAGCGCCTCGTCGAGCTCCATCTCGCCGACGATCGAACGCAAAGTCGTCATGATCAGGTTGCGGATCGCCTCGGAGAAGTCGGTCACGCCATACACCGCCTTGACCGGGTCGGTGACCTTCACGAAGGCGATCGCGTTGGTCAGGATTACCGCGTTGTCGCGGGTGATGACCTCCTGCTCCTGCACGTCGAGGATGATGTCCTTGGTCACGAGCTTGTAGGCGACGCGGTCGAGGTAGGGGATCAGGATGTTGAGCCCCGGGCGCAGCGTGGCGTGGTACTTGCCCAGGCGCTCGACCACCCACTCCTCGCCCTGCGCGACCAGGCGCACGCCCTTGGCGATCGTGATCACCACGAACACCAGCACCGCGATCGCGATCGCGAGTCCTTCCGACATGATCATCTGCTTGCCTTCCTTCCTTTCGATCAGGCCTTCGTCACCTTGACGTAGCTGCCTTCCACGCTGACCACCTTCACGCGCTCGCCGGCGGAGATCGCGGTCTCGGCCACGCAGGCCCATTCGTCCGCGCCCAGCAGCGGGCGCTGGAAGCGCACCTTGCCGCGCTCGAAGGGCGCCACCGCGCTCACCAGCAGGCCGACCTCGCCGATCACCTCGCCGGCGGCGGTACCGATCAGCGTCTTGAAGCGCGAGCGCCGCGCCACACTGAACCAGAGCACGGTCATCGCCATCGAGGCGATGATCCACGCCGCGATCTGCTTCGACAGCTCCAGGTCCGGCACCGCGAGCAGCACGAAGCCGGTGAGCATCGCGCCGAGCCCGAACCAGATGATGAAGAAGGAAGGCAGGGCGAGCTCGAGCAGGACCAGCGCGATGCCGGCGATCTCCCAATGCCACCATTCGAGGAACAGCGTGTCGTTCATGACCGGACTTTAGCGCAGCTCGCCCGCGAGCGGGTTCGCAAGCGCTGATCGGCTCCTGTGCAAGGTTTATCGGGCGGTGGGAAAGCTGTGACCGCAGGGGGCAGGAGATTGTGGATAAGTGACGAATGCAGCGACGGGGGTTTTTTCATCCACAAACCGTCCTTGCCTGAAACGTCGATCGTGCACCGGGTTTTACCTGATGCAACACGATGATTTTTCGTTGGAAAAGATGCTTGTCCACAGAATTGGGGCGTACATGATCTTTATGATCTTTTAAATCTTTAAATTCTGTGTACACCAAGAAGCGAACCTCTGCCGGCGCTCCTGCATCGACACCCAGGCTCCCGTAGGGCCGTGTAGGAGCGCCGCGAGGCGCGAATGACGCCTGCGGCGTTCAGAACGGCGGGTCGTCCGCGGCGACGAGGTTCGCGACCGGCTTGTCCGCCTGCAGGCGCGGCAGCTCGGCGCTCACTCCCCCCGTTTCCGCCGGCGTGCCCGCCAGTTCGCCGCCCAGCGCGACCACGACCGCCGGCAGCAGGTGGGCGAGCTCGCCGGTCATCAGCGCGAACTCGGCGTTGAACAGCGCCTCGGCGTCGTCCTTGTCGGCTTCGCCCACCTGGTCGCGCACGATGTCGAGGAAATCGAGGCGCTTGATCTCGAGTTTCTCGGTCAGCACGAAGCTGATGCGGTCGTCGAAGGTCAGCGCCAGGCGGGTCGGCAGCTTGCCGGCCTCCAGGTGGCCCTTGACGTCATCCCCTTCGAGCGGATGGCGCGCATAACGCACCGCGGCCTTGTCCTCGGCCACCGAACGCAGCTCGCAGTCCTGGTCGATGGTGAAGCCGTCGGGGGCCTCGCCACCGGCCAGCCAGTCGGCCATCGCCGACGTCGGCGACAGCTCGGTGCGCAGCAGGGTCAGCGGGAAGCTGTCGAGCGTGTGGCGCAGCTGCTCGAGCATGTCCTCGGCCTTGCTCTGGCTGGCTGCATCCACCACCAGCCAGCCGTTGATCGGGTCGATCCAGGCGAACATGCGTCGCCGGCGGGTAAAGGCGCGCGGCATCAGCTCCTGCGTCACCTGCTCGCGCAGCTCCTTCAACTGCTTGCGGCCGAGCTTGAAGCCCTGCTGCTCGGCCAGCTCCTCGGCGCGCTCGTCGGCCTCCTGCTTGACCACGGAGGAAGGCAGCAGGCGGTGCTCGAAGCCCAGGCACACCAGCCACTGGCCACCGACAGCATGCACCAGCACCTCGTTGCCCAGCGGCGACAGCCAGCCGCGGCTCTCCATGTCCTGGCTGCCGCAGGGGTGGAAAGGCTTCTTCGCGAGCTGCTCCTCGAGCCGCTCGGCGCTCATGTCCCAGTTCGCGGGAAGGCGATAGACCTGCAGATTCTTGAACCACATAAGGCAATGTTTCCTGTTGGTGAAGATGAAATCGACGCCGCGACCCCGACCGTGACGAGCGTGCGAAGCGCTCGTGAGACGGCCATCGGAAGCGGCAGGGTCCGGGATGGAGGATGCGCGGGAGCAGGCATTCATGGGAATGGACTTGCCGCCGGAAAGGGTATTTCGTCGGGCGTTGTGCGCGGGCAAGGTCCCCTCGCCGCAGCAGGTCCGCAGCAGCGGTGTGCCGATCCCGCGCAGCGCCTACTGCGCGAGCCCGCCGGACTCGGCGATCATGCGGATGATTCGCACGGTGTCGAGGTCGGACTGATGGTAGGCCGAGCGCACGAACTCGGCGTAGCGCGCGTCCTCGCCCTGATCGGGCAGCGAGGTTTGGTAGGCGAAACGGAGGAAGAGCGCGCCGGGCTCGGGCTCCTCGATGGTGATGGTCAGGCTGCCGCCGGCATGCTGCGCGTTGGCTTCCGACTCGAAACGGATCCAGCGCAGGGTGTCGAAGCTCACCCGGTCGCGGATCACCGCATGGCCGAAGTGCAGGTCGCGCACCAGGCTGTCCTCGCCGCGCTCGACGACGTGGCAGGCCTCGAGGCCGGGCAGGAAGGCGCGCGCATCCTCGGCGCGGCACAGCAGGCCGAACCACAGCTCTTCGCGGGTGAGCGGGGTCAGCAGCGGGTTGGCGAGATCATTGACCTCGATCAGGTGTTCGAATTTCAAGTGCATCTCCTGAGCGGGCAGGACGGCAGTTTACCCCGCTCGCCCCTCGGCCGGCACTGCAAGGGTGGGGCCGATCGGGCATGAGGAGCCAGCGCCTCGATCTTGCCGACAGGCTTGCCCTGCTAACATGCGTCCCATGCAACTCGAACGCCTCCTCCATGCCCAGGGCTTCGGCAGCCGCAAGGAATGCCGCGCCCTCATCCGTGCCGGCTACGTCAGCGTCGCCGGTGAAGTCTGCGACGACCCCAATGCCGACTTCGACCCCGGCAGCCACGATGGTTCGCCCGGGCTCGAATTCGCGGTCGATGACCAGCCCTGGCGCTTCCGCACCCGGGCCTACGTGGTCCTGCACAAGCCCGCGGGCTACGAGTGCTCGCAGAAGCCGACCTTCCACCCCTCCGTCTTTACCTTGCTGCCGCCGCAGCTGCTCGCCCGCGGCGTGCAGTGCGTAGGCCGGCTCGACCAGGACACCACCGGGCTGCTGCTGCTCTCCGACGACGGCCAGTTCATCCACCAGTGGAGCTCGGGCAAGAAGCGCACGCCCAAGGTCTATGAGGTGACCCTCAAGCATGCGGTGGAGCAGGATTTCGCCGACCAGCTGGTGGCCGGAGTCGAGCTCCACGACGAACCCGCACCGATCGCGGCGGCGGCCTGCGAGCGGATGAGCCCGACCACGCTGCGGCTGACCATCTGCGAGGGCAAGTACCACCAGGTCAAGCGCATGGTCGGCGCGGCGGGCAACCGCGTCGAGGCGCTGCACCGCAGCCGGGTGGGCGGGCTCGAGCTGCCGACCGGGCTGGCACCGGGCCAATGGCGCTGGCTGGAGGCGGAAGACCTGGCCCGTCTGGCCGATTACGCCGACCCGGAAGCCTGAGCGCTACCCCGCCGACAGCACGCGACGGATCTCCTGCACGAGCACGGCCAACCGCGAAGGCAGCTGGCGGGCTTCCTCATGCACGTTGCGGCTGTTCGCGGCTTGCGTCGCTCCTACATGGCCCCGGACATGCAACGCGCCGCTGTAGGAGCGGCGCAAGCCGCGAATGCGGCAGGCGAGGCCGTTAAGCGGGTCGATTGCCCGCAAGCCCTGTTCGTGACTCAGAAACGCATTTCCAGATTCACCCCCATCGCCCATGCGCGTTCGCGCTCGCGATCCTCGCGTTGCGGCCAGTAGTGACCGACGATGAACTCGCCGATGAGCCATTCGCGATAGACCGGCTGGGTCCATTTCATCCTTACGCCGTATTCGTCGACGTTTTCTTCGGCACCGGTTTCTCCGGTCACCACCATCTCGCCCGACAGGATGCGATCGTCGCCGAAGCGCTTGAACAAGCCCAAGCTGCTACCCCAGGCGAAGTCGTCGGTCTTCTCGGAAATCGTCGTCGCGTTCTGCCAATGCAGCGAGAGCGTGGGCGTGAAGGCGTGCTCGTAATCGAGCGCGGTGGTCGAGCCGAACTTGTCCTTGTTGTTCCAGAAGATCGTCTCGCGGAATTCGATCCGGTCCTGCTCGGTCAGCGCCCACTGCTTGCGATAGCGCGCCTGGGTGTAGAACTTCATTCCTCCGCGCACACCGACACGGAAATCGAGGTTCTTGCGCAAGGCCACACCCACACCGGCAAAGCCGGTCTGGTCTTCCTTGCGACGCTCCTCGAGCAGAAGCTGTTCGCGGGTGAAAGTCTCGGATTGGTCGGTGACGAGCTCGCGCTCGTTCTGACGGCCGATGAAGACGTAGGCCTTGTCGCGCAGGTTGGGCAGATCGAAGCGTGCGCGGAAACGCACGTTGGTGTCCCAGCCCTCGTCCTGCCGCCACAGGTTGCGCAGACCGAGACGGCCATGGGTCACCTTGCCGCCTTCCTCGAAGGGACGATCGCCGAACCAGTCATTCACGGTTTCGCCCAGCCAGACCGAGAAACCGCGCACCTGGCTGCGGCTTTGTTCCAGCAGGTCCTCTTCCTGGGCTGCCTCCGGGGAAGGGAGGTTTGTGGCGGATTGAGCGATCGCGAGGGAAGGAAGGGCGAGGAGGAGCGCGATTGAAAGCAGCGGTCGAACGGGCATTGGGAAAGATCCTGATTCACGGGCCTTACGGCCTCTCCAGCGGTTCATGGGCGCAGCCATGGCACATCATGCCGGCAGTGTCGTGCGATGGGCAAGCTTGGCCCGCCGAGCTAAGGCAGTACCTGGTTTGTTCTTCTGTTTTTCTATTGATTTAAATAACAAAGAAGTTAACAGTGACGCGCTTCTTGTGGATAAGTCTTTGGAGGGCACGTCGGCAGCGACTTGCAGCATTCTGGAAAGCGGTTGAAAAGGCCCCTGGTCGACTGTGTGCGTATTGTTGAGCCTTTTCCGGCTTTGCGCCGGAAACCGGCTTGTTCACAAGCCATCCCCATTTTTTGCGCAGGATTGTCCCCATCATGCATTCCCCCTTGTCCGCCAGCCGCCCGAGATGGGAGATCTTCTGCCAGGTTGTGGATAATTTTGGGGATATCGGCGTGTGCTGGCGGCTGGCGGCCGACCTGGTACGTCGTGGATGCGGATCGGTGCGGCTCTGGGTCGATGACTGGGCGGCGCTGCGGCGCATCTGTCCAGGGGCGCACGCGGTGGACGAGCGGGTGGGTGGAGACGTGGAGGGCGTGGAGCTGAGGCGCTGGACGAGCGCCTTCGTGCCGCTCGTGCCGGGTGAGATCGTCGTCGAGGCCTTCGCCTGCGAGCTGCCGCCCGCTCAGCTCGAGGCCATGGTGGCGCTGCGGCCGGCGCCGGTGTGGATCAACCTCGAGTACCTGTCGGCCGAGGCCTGGGTCGCGGGCTGCCACGGCATGGCCTCGCCGCATCCGCACCTGCCGCTGGTGAAGCATTTCTTCTTTCCCGGCTTCGATGCGGGCGGTGGCGGGCTGTTGCGCGAGGCCGACCTGCTCGCGCGCCGCGACGCCTGGCGGGTCCGCCCCGAAGGCCGCGCCGCCTGGCTCGCCGCGCGCGGCATCGACAGCAGTCCGGATGCGCTGCGGGTGTCGCTGTTCGCCTACGAGCAGGCGGAGCTTCCGGCGCTGTTCGAGGCCTGGGCCGGTGGGGATCGTGAAGTGTGCTTGCTGGTGCCGGAGTCGCGCGTGCTCGGCGACGTCCGCCGCGCGCTCGGTCACGAGCGCCTGCAGGCGGGCGATCGGGTGCAGCGCGGCGCGCTCGTCACCCATGTGCTGCCCTTCTCCGACCAGGCGGGTTACGACGAGCTGCTGTGGGCCTGCGACCTCAACTTCGTGCGTGGCGAGGATTCCTTCGTGCGTGCGCAGTGGGCGGCGCGGCCCTTCGTCTGGCAGATCTATCCACAGGCCGATGCCGCCCACCACGACAAGCTCGAGGCCTTCCTCGCGCGCTACCTGCAGGGGGTGCCGGAGGCCGAGGCGGATGCGTTGGCGCGGTTCTGGCGCGCCTGGAACGGCTGCGCGCCCGATCGCGCGAGCCCGGCCGCGGCCTGGCCGGGCTTCGCCGCGGCCTGGCCGGCCCTCGACCTGCACGCGCAGCGCTGGTGCGACGCGCAGGCGGCCCTGGCGGATCTGGCGACCGCGCTCGACGCATTCTGTTCCCACATCGCGCACGCCCCGCGGTAGAATCGCGCGCTAATTTTTTCAAGGACATGCGACCACGAGTCGCGTCGAACCATTCAGGAAACCGCATGAAAACCGCTCAGGAACTCCGTTCGGGCAACGTCATCATGGTCGGCAGCGACCCGTTGGTGGTACAGAAGGCCGAATACAACAAGTCCGGCCGCAACTCCGCGGTCGTGAAGATGAAGTTCAAGAACCTGCTCACCGGTGCGCCGTCGGAGTCGGTCTACAAGGCCGACGACAAGTTCGAGGTGGTCGTCCTCGACCACAAGGAAGTCACCTACTCCTACTTCGCCGACCCGATGTACGTGTTCATGGACGCCGACTACGAGCAGTACGAAGTCGAAGCCGACAACATGACCGACGCCCTCAAGTACCTCGAGGACGGCCTGCAGTGCGAGGTGGTGTTCTACAACGGCAAGGCGATCTCGGTCGAGCTGCCCAACAGCGTGGTGCGCGAGGTCGTCTACACCGAGCCCGCCGTCAAGGGCGACACCTCGGGCAAGGTCATGAAGCCGGCCAAGATCAGCACCGGTTTCGAGCTGCCGGTTCCGGCTTTCGTCGAGATCGGCGACAAGATCGAGATCGACACCCGCACCGACGAGTACAAGAACCGCGTCAAGTAAGCGGTTCTGCCGTGATGAATTCAATGGGGCCCATTCGGGCCCCATTGTTTTCCGGTTGTTGCAGCGTGCATTTTGCGGTTCTTCTTCGCGTCGGGATTGCGTACCCTGCACCCTGTCGCCGTCGATGCCGCTCCCGCCCCTCATGAACGCGTCCCGCCTGCTTCTCCCTCTCGCCGCCTCCTTCCTCGTCGTCGCCTGCGCGCCCGAACCCGCGACGGAACCCAAGGCCGGACAAGCCGCTCCAGCACCCGAGGCGCCGCGCAGCGAGGCCGCCGAGGCCCGCCGCGAAGCGGCCGAGGCCGCTCGCGAGGCGGTGGAGAAGGCCGGCGAGGCCGCGCGCAAGCTTGGCGAAGCGGGCAGCGCCGCGGTGGAAGCGGCGGTGCGCACCGCCGCCGAGAAGGCCGCAAGCGAGCTCGCCAAGGACGCGTCCCGCGATTCCGGAGCAGGGGAACTCAGCCAGGCGCCCAACGAAGACCGCGGTGGGGACGGCCGCCGCCCGCCAGAGACCGTACGCGACGCCAAGGAAGCCGCCGAGCAGGCGGCGCACCGGATCGCCGAGGCCACCCGCGACGCGGCAGAGCGCCTGCGCGAGGTCGGCAAGGGCGCGCTCGAGAGCATGCGCGCGCGCACCGAGCTGCCGACGCAGGAGGCCGCTCCGGTCGAGGAGCGTGCCGCCGTGCCGCTCGAAGGCGGCAAGGAGCCGGCCGGCCGGTGATCGGCACGATGCAGGCGGGGCGCCCCACCATGGCGATCGCATCGGTTTTCCGTACCCTGCTGTTGCTCGCCTGCCTGCTGTTTGCCCCGGCGAGCCCGGCCGCCGACGCCGCCACGGCCGCGCCGGAGCTCGATCTGCCCGCGCCGGGCCAGCTCCACGTCTATGTGCGCGAAGGCTGCCCGCACTGCGCGGAGGCGAAGCGCTTCCTCGCCGACTTCGCCGGATCCCGCCCCGGGCTGCAGGTCGTGCTGCGCGAGGTCGATCGCGATCCCGCCGCGCGTGATGCCCTGGTGGCGATCAGCGAGGCAGTCGGGGCGTGGCCGCCGGGCGTGCCCACCTTCGTCTATGGCGGCCGCGTCGTGGTCGGCTTCGACGACGCCGAGCACGTCGGCGCCGAGCTGCTGCGCCTGCTCGACGAGGCTCCACCGCCGCCGCGCGACCGGGTGGAATCCAGCCTGTTCGGCACCCTGAGCGCGAGCGAGCTCGGCCTGCCGCTGTTCACGCTGGCGCTCGGCCTGCTCGACGGCTTCAACCCCTGCGCGATGTGGGTGCTGCTGTTCCTGCTCTCGCTGCTGGTGCGGCTGCAGGACCGCCGCCGCATGGCGATGGTCGCGGGCACCTTCGTGCTCGCCAGCGGCGCGGTCTATTACGCCTTCATGGCCGCCTGGCTCAACGTATTCCTGCTCGTCGGCATGACCGCCGCGCTGCGCGTCGGCCTCGCCGTGGTGGCCATGCTGATCGGGCTGATCAACGTGAAGGACTTCTTCGCCTTCCGCCGCGGCGTCTCGCTGTCCATCCCGGAGTCGGCCAAGCCGGGCCTCTACGCGCGCGCCCGCGCCATCCTGAAGGCCGAATCCCTGCCCGCCTCGCTCGTCGCGGTCGCGATGCTGGCGGTCGTGGTCAACTTCGTCGAGCTGCTGTGCACTGCCGGCCTGCCGGCGATCTACACCGCGGTGCTCACCAGCCAGGGCCTTTCCCCGCTTGCCCACTACGGCTACCTCGGCCTCTACATCCTCGCCTACATCGCCGACGACGCCCTGATGGTCGGCACCGCGGTGCTCGCGCTCGGCAGCGGCAAGCTCACGGAGAGCGGAGGCCGCCTGCTCAAGCTGCTCTCGGGGGGGGTGATGCTGGCGCTCGGCGTGGTGATGCTGCTGCGGCCGGAGTGGCTGCTGTAGGCGGGGGCTTTAGTCCGTGCCGCGGCGCCACACCGCGGCGAGCGCCGCGAGCTTGTTCCAAGCCGACAGGCGCTCGTCCGACACCGCGTCGAGGAAGTCCGACAGGCGCTTCGACTTCACCATGGTGTACATGGTCAGCCCGGTCGACACCGCGAACACCAGCCCGAAATAGAGCAGGCGCTCGCTGAGCGGCGATTCGGCCTCGGCGAGCAGGTTCATGCCCAGGAAGCCGGTGGTGATGGTGCCGATGAGGCCGAAGATCGTCACCACGGTCAGCCGCACCACGGTGTTGGCCTGGCGGCGCAGGCTGTCGGCGTCGAGGTAGCCGTTCATGTCTGCGGTGCGCTCCTTGACCTCGGCGTAGAGCGCGTCCGTGCCCAGGTGCGCGGTGGTCATGCGGAACAGCGCGCGCGTCTGTGCCTGCTCGGCGATGTCGTGGAACCAGTAGCGGTGGGTGAAGCGCAGGAAGCCCTCGAAACTGGCGCGGATCGCGCGCTTGAAGCGACGCACGCTGGCCGGGTCGGCGACGTGCAGGCGCTTCAGGGCCTCGACCAGGCGCTCCGAGAACATCAGCAGCGACGCCTTCTGGAAATGCGCGATCAGGAAGAGCAGGAAGTGCTGGTGGCGGAACTGCGCCAGCACGCCGCGCTCGCGGTCGGTGAAATAGGCCGATCTTGCATCGCCCACCACGACCAGCGCGTGGCCGCTGCACAGGTAGCGGGTCCAGGGTGCCGCGCCGCTCGCGGACCAGAAGCGGTCGTAGCAGTAGCGGCGCTCGAAGTCGTCCAGATGCGGGTTGCCGTAGGGCAGGGCGTTGCCAGCGCCTTCCCGCTCGGCGTCGCGCGGCCCCGCGCCGGTCACCAGGCCGAGGCGGACGAAGTCCTGCCGTGTAAGCGCCAGCGGGTCGTCGAGCGCGAGATAGGCCGTCAGCGGCATGCGGTGATACTCGATCTGACGGTAGCGCAGCGCGCCCGGCTGCTCGGAGTAGGCGCTCGCAAGCGGCTGCATCAGCCAGGCCCAGTGCGACGCGATGCGCGGCGCGCGGTGGCGGCTCACATGCGCCATGAACGCCTCGCGCTCGTGCGCATCGGTGCGCGCCAGCACCGACCCGTCGCGCCCGAGCAGTTCGGCGACGGCGAGGCTGTGCAGCGCGCGGCCATGCTCGTCCCAGCCCGAAGGGTAGGCGCGGCCGATGCGGTACATCAGCTCCTGCACCTCGGACAGGGGCAGGTCGCCCCCGGCCACCTCGACGTTGAGGATCACCACATCGATGTCGAAGAAAAAATACAGATGCACATGGACGACATCGAGCGTCACCGGCGTGTCGCCCTCGCGGGCGGCGACGCGCAGCCTGGCGATGTCGCGGCGGCGGAACACCCGCATCGCCGGCCCGGCATCCGCCGAGTCGCTGTGCTGCGCGCGCCCCTCGCCGTACAGGAGCTGCTGCACGTAAGGCAGGAAGGTGACGAACTCGTTGTAGTGGCGTTCCTGGAAGACGCTGCCCTCGACCTCCAGGTCGTGCTCGACCTCGCGCCACGGCGACGCCTCGCCCAGGTCGCGCAGCACCTGCCACGGGCGCTGCTGCGGCCCCAGCACACCCACCCCCGTCAGCAGCCGCAGCGGCCACAGCAGGGCGAGGCGGAAATGCTTCACCGTCGGCTCGGCAGCGGGCTCGGCCATGACGTGTCTCCCTTCGCTTCGCGGGTTCTTGTCCGGGCAGTGTAGCGACAGGAGAGGGCAGGCGGGCGGCGAGCGTGCTAGGGGGCGGTCCCCGGCAGGTCGGTCGTCGCATCCGCCACGCCCGCCGAGGTTTCGAGCCACTTCCGCTTCTCCGTCACCTTGGCCCACGTGTTCGCGTCGGGCAGCGCCGGATTGGCCTCGACGATGCGTGGCCAGGCCTTCGCCAGCGTGGCGTTGAGCGCGAGGTATTCGCGCTGCGCCGCGGTGAGCTCATCCTCCGGGACGATCGCATCCACCGGACATTCGGCCACGCACAGGGTGCAGTCGATGCACTCCTCCGGATCGATCACCAGGAAGTTCGGGCCCTCGCGGAAGGCATCGACGGGGCACATGCTGACGCAGTCCGTGTATTTTCAACGGATGCAGGCTTCGGTGACGACGTGGGTCATGGCCGCGCCTCCTCGAACAGGGTCTCAAGCACGGGAAAGAGCTCGCGCTCCTCGAAGCGCACATGGTCGATCAGCGCCTGCCCGGCCTGCGCCTCGTCGCGGCCCCGCAGCGCCGCGGCGAACAGCAGCCTGAGCTGCGCGTGCTCCGCGCGCAGGCGTTCGGCGAGCGCCAGGTGACGATCGGTGTCGAGCAGCGGCAGCAGGTCGCGCTCCTCCTCGACGAAATGGGCTTCGAGGCCCGGCAGCTCCGCGTCGAGCTCGGCCTGCGCCCCGCCCGCGAGCAGATGCCTGCCGAGGCGCAGTGCGGTGTGATGCTCACGGGACAACTGGGCGAGACGGCTGTGGCGTTTCATGGCGGCTCCTTGCGGCAACTCCTTGAAGAGGAGTATCAAACTCCTCTTTTAAAGAGTCAATTCATATGAATCTATTGTAGCTAGCATGGCGACTACAGCCACGCCTCTGCACACCCTGCCGATGAACATCACCCAGCACACCGACTACGCCCTCCGGGTACTCATGTACCTGGGGGCGGTCCCCGAGCGGCGCGTCACCATCAAGGAGGTGGCCGAACGCTTCGACATCTCGCGCAGCCACCTGATGAAGATCGTCACCGAGCTGGTGGCGAAAGGCTTCGTCGACGGCGTGCGAGATCGGCCTCGACGACGTGGTGCGCCAGCTCGAACCCAGCCACGCGCTCGTCGAGTGCTTCGGAACGCAGTCGCACTGCGTGCTGGATCCGGCCTGCCAGCTCAAAGGTGCGCTGGACAGCGCCCTGCAGGCCTTCCTGGCCGCGCTCGACCGCGTTTCGCTTGCCGACCTCGTCGGCAGCGACGCACGGCTGCACGCGGCGCTCGGCCTGCAAGCGGCGGCGCGCGCCACCGTGCCAATCACGATCGTGCACCCGCCCGCCGATCGCGAGCGGCGATAGTCGGGGCGCGCTGCACCATCGGATGACGGTCGGCCTGCGGTTCGTTGGCGCGCAGAGCCGCGGGCGGGTTCTTCGCGCGCTGCTCGCAACGCATTCGCCGCAGGGAGGCTGGGCCATACTAATTTATGTCATGTTGTGATATAAATTCCTCGACCTGCCCAAACACGCCAGCAGAGATCGATCATGTCCTCCCTCCATCTGCCGCCCATGCTGTGGTCCTCGGACGCCGCCTGGACCGAGCTCTCCCGCCGTCCGCCCTCGCTGGCCACCCTGGTCTTCGGGGTCGCCCTGCCGGCCGCCATGTTGCCCCCCGCGATGTTGTCGCATGCGACCGACGTCGGATCGGCCCACTATCTGCCCGCCCTCTCCGCTTCCGCCTGGCAGTTTGTGGAGTTCGCGCTGTTCGCCGCGCAACTCGCCGGCTTCCTGATGATCCGCTGGCTGATCGGCGCCGTCGCGGCGAGCCATGGGGCGCGGGCGAGCGCACGCGACGCCTGTCTGCTCGCGACGGTATCCCTGCTACCGCTCTGGCTATCGTCGTTCGCACTCCTGCAGGACGGGACGCTCGCCGTCCTGGTGCTGCCGTTGCTGGCGATCGGTGCCTCGGTCGCGCTGCTGAAGCGGGGTGTCCGCTGCATGCTCGGGGTTCGTGAGGAGATCGTGGCCCTGGAGATCGGCATCGTCGCGATCCACTGCGGCGTGCTGGCCTGGGCTGCAACGATGGCGGTGTTTCTTGTCCCGGGCCTCCCGGCGCTTTGACGTGGACAGAACGCGGTCCGGCCCGTGGGGCGGATGGCGCGCTCCCGCCCTGCCTCTTCAGGACGAACGCCGCAGCAGCGCCAGGCGGATGCGTTCGATGGCGTGCGAGGGGCTCAAGCCCTTCGGGCAGACCTCGGTGCAGTTCATGATCGTGCGGCAGCGGTAGAGGCGATAGACATCGTCGAGGAAGTCGAGGCGCTCGGCGGTGGCGGTGTCGCGGCTGTCGGCGATGAAGCGGTAGGCCTGCAGCAGGCCCGACGGCCCGATGAACTTGTCCGGATTCCACCAGTAGGACGGGCAGAACGCACTGCAGCAGGCGCACAGGATGCACTCGTACAGCCCGTCCAGACGCTCGCGCTCGGCCGGGGTCTGCACCCGCTCGCGCTCGGGCAGGGGCTCGTCGTTGATCAGCCAGGGGCGGATCGAGTGGTAGTGGGCGAAGAACTGCGTCATGTCCACGATCAGGTCGCGGATCACCGGGAAGCCCGGCAGCGGGCGCAGCACCACCGGCTCCTTCAGGCCATCGAGCGCGGTCAGGCAGGCGAGGCCGTTGCGACCGTTGATGTTCATCGCGTCCGAGCCGCACACGCCCTCGCGGCACGAGCGCCGGAACGACAGGCTGTCGTCCTGCACGCGCAGCCGCATCAGCAGGTCGAGCAGCTTCTTGTCGCCCGCCTCCGGCTGCACCTCGTAGGCCTGCATTCGCGGCGGTGCGCCGCTCTCCGGGTCGAAGCGATAGATGTCCAGTCTCATGTCGCGCCCTTCCCCGCTCAGGTGGACAATGCGGCCGCGGCCAGGCTCAGCAGCACGCGCACCAGCACGCCGAGCAGCACGACCGCGATCAGGCTCAGCACCGCCAGCCGCAAGCCGCGCGGCTGGATATAGTCGAGCACGATGTCGCGCAGGCCGACCCAGGCGTGCGCGCACAAGGCGCCGAACAGCAGGGCGATCAGCGGCCCACCGAGCACGCCGCCCGCGAAGGCGCGCCACGCGGAGAAATCGAGCGGCGACGCAAAGGGCAGCGCGAGCACGGCGAGCACGAGCAGCACGAGCAGCAGCAAGGCGCTGATGCGCTGGACCACCCAGGCCCGCTGTCCGTCGAACAGCCTCATGACAACCCCCAGAAGAGCAGGAACACTGCCAGCGCTGGCGCGGCGATCAGGACGAGGCGGGCGCTGGCGCGCGCACGCTCGAGCTCGCCGCCGATGCCGACGTCCATCAGCAGGTGGCGGATGCCGGCCAGCACGTGATGCACGAGCGCCCACACCAGCACGCCGGCTGCCACGACCGCAAGTGGCGACGAAATCAAATCGCGCACCGAGGCGAAACCCGCCTCGTCGCGCAGCGAGGTGTCGAGCAGCACGGCGACGACGGGCAGGGCGATGAACAGCAGCACCCCCGAAACACGGTGCGCGATCGATGCGATTGCACCGATCGGAAAGCGGATCTGCGCCAGTTTCAGGAATACCGGCAAGCGACGAGGATGCCTGTCCATGTGGGCTCCCGGGCAGTTCGAGCCGCCGCCGGTGGCGGCGGAACAGCGCTTACCCGAACCATAGACCATAGGCCGGTGTGGTGCCGGCGTCGGTGCGGTGCGCCCTACGATGACCGCGCGTCCGACGCCGATCCACTGCCTTCGCGCCACAGCCAGACGGACGTGATCGCCAGCAGCAGGCCGGCCGCCGCGCTCGCCAGGCTCAGCGCATCCAGGCCGGCAACGCGCGTGTCGCCGACGAGGCGCACCAGCAGCGGACCGGCGATCTGTCCCGCGGCGAAGCCGGTGGTCATGCGCGCCAGCAGCGCCGTCGGGTTCGCGGGCATGCGCTCGCGCGCCAGTTGAAGGCCCGCCATGGTGGTGACCATGAAGGTCCCGCCGACCAGGACGGCCGAGGCCGCCAGCACCCACAAGGCCGGCTGCAGCAGCGGGAGCACGGTGCCCACCGCCATCACCCCCTGCGCGATCGCCCACACCTTGCGGCGCGACCAGCCGTGCAGCCGGTGCGCGGCGAAGGCCACCGACAGCACCGCCGCCATGCCGAAGATGGGCCAGGTGAGCCCGAACACGAGCGGGTCGGACACCAGCTGCCGGGCCATCGTGGGCAGGAAGGTCGCGGGAATGATGTAGCCGAAGCCGAACGCGCTGTAGCACAGCACCACCCCCAGGTTTCCGCTCGCGATCGCGGGCGCTACGGGCCGCGGCGCTCGGCCGGATGCCGGCGGCGGCGGGCTGCGCGGGCAGACGCCGCATGACCTGAACCGCGCCCACCGTGGCGAGCAGCCCGAGCTCCACCCACAGCACGGTCGCCGCCTGCGCGCCGCCCAGCCAGGTCAGCACGCCGGTGGCCGCGATCCCCAGCCCCACCCCGGTGTAGATCCAGCCCCCCAGCGAGGTCGCGTGCCGGCGCGCCAGCTCGGGCAGGCACCAACTGCTGGCGCACACCAGCACCCAGGCGCTGAAGACGCCCGCGCTGCCCCGCAGCGCCATGCCCACCCACGGCAGCGCGGCGTTGCCCCAGGCCATCGCCAGCGTGGTCGCAGCGACGCCGACCAGCCCCACCTGCAAGCCCCGCCGCGGGCTGCGCGCAAACCACGACGCGCTGATCGCCCCGAGCAGGTAGCCGACGTAGTTCGCCGTCGCCCATTCCGTCCCGGTCACGGCGTCCAGGCTGCCGTCGCGCACCATCAGCGGCATCATCGGTGTGAAGGCGAAGCGACCGATGCCCATCGCGATCGCGAGCGCGACGAGTCCGATGAAGACGATCGATCGGGGCGACAGGGAGGATGAAGAGTGGGGTTCCATGGCGAGATTAGACTCCGATCGGGGCACGGACGGTACGTAATGCCGACGATATAGGCCGGCCGTTGCCCTTGCACGCCCCCGCCGCCTGGCCTATACGTGTGTCCTGCAGTACCCGCCTTGCTCTCGCCCGATCGCAGGACTCCCCGACCCACAACGCAGCGCGCTGGCAGGACACGAACCCATGGACAAACTCAAGCTTACCTATTTCGACTTTTCCGGCGGACGCGCAGAGCCCGCACGGCTGGCCCTGCACCTCGGCGGAATTCCATTCGACGACAACCGCTTTGCGTTCGGTGATTTTGCCGAGGTGCGCAAGACCACACCGCTGGACCAGGTGCCGACGCTTCACGTCAATGACGTACAGGTCACCCAGAGCGACGCAATCACGCGCTATGCCGGAAAGCTCGCCGGGCTTTACCCCGAGGACCACCTTCAGGCCCTGTTCTGCGACGAAGTGATGGGCGCGCTGGAAGACATCAACACGAAGATCGTGGCGACCTTCGGAATGACCGGCGATGCGCTCAAGGACGCCCGCGAGACCCTGGCGGCGGACGTATTGCCGCGCTATCTGCGCTGGCTGCAGAACCAGCTCGAAGCCCACGGCGGCGAATTCTTTGCAGACCATCGCCTGACCGTCGCCGACCTCAAGGCCTTCGTCATCCTGCGCTGGCTTGGCTCCGGCAAGCTGGACCACATTCCAGCCGACCTGGTGGAGGCGGTGGCGCCGAAGCTGGCGGCCTTCAACGACCGGATCGCCGCGATTCCTGCCATCGCCGAGTATTACAAGTCGCGCGGCGGGTCGTGATCCCGGGTCGTTGTCGATGTCGCCGCCGATGCGTGGGCGGCATTGGCGGCGGACAGCGAGAACGCCATGTCCCGAATCCTGGCCTGTCTCGTCGCCCGCTGCTAGACTCCGGCGGCCTTGAAGTTCCCATTTGCATGCCCGGGTCGGAAAGATGACAACCACGGAAAGCCAGATCGAACTCGATCTGGTCGCCAAGCTGGGCGACCTCAAATACACCTACCGCCCCGACATCCGCGATCGTGCAGCGCTCGAGGCCAATTTCCGCGGGAAGTTCGAGGCGCTCAATCGAGTCAAGCTCACCGACAGCGAATTCCAGCGCCTGCTCGACAGCGTCATCACGCCCGACGTCTACAAAGCCGCCCAGACGCTGCGCAACATCAGCAGCTTCGAGCGCGACGACGGCACGCCGCTGAACTACACCCTGGTGAACATCCGCGACTGGTGCAAGAACGACTTCGAGGTCATCCACCAGCTACGCATCAACACCGACAACAGCCATCACCGCTACGACGTGATGCTGCTCATCAACGGTGTGCCGGTGGTGCAGATCGAGCTGAAAACCCTGGCGGTCAGCCCGCGCCGGGCGATGCAGCAGATCGTCGATTACAAGGGCGACCCCGGCAACGGCTACGGCAAGACGCTGTTGTGCTTCATCCAGCTTTTCATCGTCAGTAACCGCAGCGACACCTGGTATTTCGCCAACAACAACGCGCGGCACTTCAGCTTCAACGCCGACGAGCGCTTCCTGCCCATCTATCAGTTCGCCGCCGAAGACAACAAGAAGATCACCCACCTTGATGCCTTTGCCGAGAAGTTTCTCGCCAAATGCACGCTGGGCCAGATGATCAGCCGCTACATGGTCCTGGTGGCCAGCGAGCAAAAGCTGCTGATGATGCGGCCGTACCAGATCTATGCCGTGCAGGCCATCGTGGACTGCATCCACCAGCGCTGCGGCAACGGCTACGTCTGGCACACCACCGGCAGCGGCAAGACGCTCACCTCGTTCAAGGCCTCCACCCTGCTCAAGGACAACCCGGACATCGACAAATGTCTGTTCGTAGTGGACCGGAAGGACCTGGACCGCCAGACGCGCGAGGAATTCAACCGCTTCCAGGAAGGATGCGTCGAAGAAAACACCAACACCGAAACCCTGGTGCGCCGCCTGCTTTCCGACGACTACGCCGACAAGGTCATCGTCACCACGATCCAGAAGCTGGGCCTGGCGCTCGACGACAGCAACGGAGGCAGCAAGCGCAACTACAAGGAGCGCCTGGAGCCGCTGCGCAAGCAGCGCATCGTGTTCATCTTCGACGAATGCCACCGCTCGCAATTCGGCGACAACCACAAGGCCATCAAGGAATTCTTCCCCAACGCCCAGTTGTTCGGCTTCACCGGTACGCCCATCTTCGAGCAGAACGCCAGCTATCAGCAGATCGAAGGCCAGCAGGCCAGCTACCGCACCACCGACGACCTGTTCCAGCGCTGCCTGCACCAATACACCATCACCCACGCCATCGAAGACCGCAACGTCCTGCGCTTCCATATCGACTACTACAAGCCGGAAGGCCTCATTGGCAACGCCGCCCAGCCCAAGCCTGGCGAGGCCCTCGCCAAGCGCAAGGTGATCGAGGCCATCCTCGCCAAGCACGACGCCGCCACCAACGGGCGCAAGTTCAACGCCGTGCTGGCCACGGCCAGCATCGTTGATGCGATCGAGTACCACGCCCTGTTCCAGACCGTGCAGGACGAAATGCGGGCGCAAGACCCGGACTTCGCGCCGCTCAACATCGCCTGCGTCTTCTCCCCGCCTGCCGAAGGCAACAAGGACGTGCAGCAGATTCAGGAAGATCTGCCGCAGGAAAAGGCCGACAACCAGCAGGACCCGGAAGGCAAGAAGGCCGCGCTCACCCGCATCATCGCCGACTACAACACCCGCTACGGTACCAACCACCGTATCGGCGAGTTCGACCTCTACTACCAGGACGTGCAAAAGCGCATCAAGGACCAGCAATACCCGAATGCCGATCTGCCCCACGCCCAGAAGGTCGACATCACCATCGTCGTGGACATGCTGCTCACCGGCTTCGACTCCAAGTACCTCAACACCCTGTACGTGGACAAGAACCTCAAGCACCACGGCCTGATCCAGGCGTTCTCGCGCACCAACCGCGTGCTCAACGACAGCAAGCCCTACGGCAACGTGCTCGACTTCCGCCAGCAGCAGAACGGCGTGGACGAAGCCATCGCGCTCTTCTCCGGCGAGAAGGTCGACAACCCGCGCGAAATCTGGCTGGTGGAGCCGGCCGCCGAAGTGCTGCGCAAGTACGAAGCTGCCGTCGCGGGCATGGCCGGCTTCATGGAAAAGAAGAACCTGGTCTGCGAGCCCGAGCAGGTCTACAACCTCAAGGGCGACACGGCGCGTATCGAATTCGTCAACCGCTTCAAGGAAGTGCAGCGTCTCAAGACCCAGCTCGACCAATACACCGACCTCGAGCCCGCACAGAAGGCCCGGATGGAAGCCATCCTGCCGCAGGACCAGTTGCAGAGCTTCCGCAGCACCTATCTGGAAACCGCCAAGCGGCTGAAGGAACAGCAGGCGAAGGAAGGCGAGCAGGCGCCGCCCGCAGTGCAGCAGCTCGATTTCGAGTTCGTGCTGTTTGCCTCCAGCCTCATCGATTACGACTACATCATGGGCCTGATCGCACGGATGACGGCGCAGAAGCCCGGCAAGACCACGATGAGCCGCGAGCAGTTGATCGGTCTCATCCAGGCCGACGCCAAGTTCATCGACGAACGCGAGGACATTGCCGAATACATCCGCAGCCTGCCGGTGGGCGAGAAGCTGGAAGAAACGGAAATCCGCGCCGGTTACGAGCGCTTCAAGGCCGAGAAGAAAGCGCGCGAACTCAGCGCCATCGCCGCCCGGCACGGACTGGACGCCGGTGCGTTGCAAGCCTTCGTGGACGAAGTGCTACGCCGCCGCATCTTCGACGGCGAACGCCTGAGTGATCTCATGGCGCCGCTGGGCCTGGGCTGGAAGGCGCGCACCCAAGCCGAGCTGGCGCTAGTGGCTGACCTGAGGCCGCTGCTGCACAAGCTGACGCAGGGGCGAGAGATTTCGGGGCTGAGTGCGTATGAGCAGTGAGGGTGTGATCGCGATGAGCGAAGAGAACGACGAAAGGTCGGCGCCTGTACCACGGCGGAGGTTTCCAGAGTTTCGGGAGGCTGGCCAGTGGACGACCGTTGAACTGGGCAACCTATCTCAGCTTGTCACCGAGAAGGTCGGCACATCTGCTTGCACTCCATACACGATCACAACTGGAGTTGGTCTCGTTAGCCAAGAGGAAAAGCTCGGTCGAACCATCGCTGGCAACTCCCTAAGAAATTACATTGTTCTTCAGAAGAACGACTTCGCATACAACAAGAGCGCAACAAAGGCGTATCCACAAGGGTTCATTGCCTGTTATGCCGGGGAAGAGCGTGCTGCAGTTCCAAATAGTATCTTCACATGTTTCCGTCTGAACCAGGACTTAGCAATTCCTGCTTTTGTGGACAAGCTCTTTTCTATTAACTTGCATGGAAGGTGGCTAAGGAATCGTATTGCTGTTGGCGCTCGTGCGCACGGCTCGCTGCAAGTCAATGATGATGACCTAATGGCGATCCCAGTACCGTTGCCCAGTGGTTCTCGGGCACTTCTCGAACAACAAAAAATCGCCGACTGCCTGTTGTCCCTCGATGAACTGATCACGGCGGAAACCCAAAAACTGGACGCCCTCAAAACCCACAAGAAGGGCCTGATGCAGCAGCTTTTCCCATGCGACGGCGAAACCGTTCCACGGTTTCGGTTTCCTGAGTTCCGGGAGGAGGGTGAGTGGGTGGAGGAGAAACTCACTAACTGCCTTGAGAAAGTAATCGACTACAGAGGGAAAGCCCCGCCGAAATCGGAATCAGGCGTGCCACTAATCACCGCAAAAAACGTGAGGTTCGGCTGGCTCGATATGAGCTGCGATGAATACATTGATGCGGATGAGTACGAAAACTGGATGTCTAAAGGGACTCCAAAGGCTGGGGATATTCTCTTTACCACTGAAGCTCCATTAGGAAATGTGGCGCTCTTTCCGAGGGTGGGAAACTTTGCATTGGGGCAGCGAATCATCACTCTCCGGGCCAAGAGTAAAAAATGCCTCCCAGAGTTCCTGTTTCAATCCCTGCTTGGGCCTCAGATGCAAAAGGAGATCGATTTCCATAGTACTGGATCGACGGCCAAAGGCATTAAGTCAACAGTGTTTGTAGATCTCAAATTTTTCTACCCTGAAATTCCAGAGCAACAAAGAATCGCCGACTGCCTGGCTTCCCTCGACGACCTCATCACCGCCCAAAGTCAGAAGATCGACGCGCTCAAGATCCACAAGAAGGGCCTGATGCAGCAGCTATTCCCGGTGCTGGACGAGGTGCCCGCGTGACCCAGGTCATTCTCTACACCAGTGAAGACGGCCGATCCCAGGTGCAACTGCGGGCCGACCAGGGCACGGTCTGGCTTGGCCAGCGACAAATGGCGGAGTTGTTCGATGTGTCGCCTGACAACATCGGCCTGCACCTGAAGAACATCTATGCCGATGGCGAACTGCTACGAGAGGCAACTACCGAGGATTCCTCGGTAGTTCAAACCGAGGGCGGGCGCGAGGTACGCCGCCCGCTCACGCTCTACAACCTCGATGCCATCCTGGCCGTGGGCTACCGGGTGCGGTCTCCGCGCGGGGTTCAGTTCCGCCGCTGGGCGAGCACGGTGCTGAAGGAGTACCTGCTCAAGGGCTTCGCCATGGACGACGAGCGGCTGAAGAACCCGGATGGCCGCCCGGATTACTTCGACGAGATGCTGGCGCGCATCCGCGATATACGCGCGTCGGAAAAGCGCTTCTATCAGAAGGTGCGCGACCTCTTCGCCCTCTCCAGCGATTACGACAAGACCGACACGGCCACTCAGCAATTCTTCGCCACCGTGCAGAACATGCTGCTGTACGCGGTGACGCAGCAGACTGCTGCTGAAATCATTCTGGCGCGCGCCAACCCCGCCGACCCGCACTTCGGCCTGCTGAGCTGGAAGGGCGCGCAGGTGCGCAAGCAGGACATCGTCGTTGCCAAGAATTACCTGACCGAGGACGAAATCGACACCCTCAACCGGCTGGTGGTGATCTTTCTCGAAACCGCCGAGCTGCGCGCAAAGCGGCAGACGCTCACCCCGATGGCCTTCTGGCAGGAGAATGTCGGGCAGATCATTACCGCCAACGGTTTTCCCCTGCTGAGTGGTGCGGGTTCGGTCAGCCACGCCCGCATGGAGCAGAAGGTGGGCACGCTGTTTCTGGACTACGACCAACGCCGCAAGATCCAGGAGGCGCAGGACGCGGATGCGCAGGACGAGGCTGAACTGAAGGCACTGGAAAACAGGATCAAGCACCGCACGAAGTCATGACCAAGCAAAGTCGAAAACAACCGGATAAGAGGCTCGATACGGGAGGTCGCTTGGATGAAGGCTTGACCCCCCTGATCGGCACCCTGCGTCAGCTCATTGCCGATTCACGTCAGCAAGTGCTGCGGGCGGTGGATGCGGTGCAGGTGCAAACCTATTGGCACGTCGGTCGGTACATTGTGGAGTGCGAGCAAGGCGGTGCGCAGCGGGCGGCCTATGGGCAGCGGTTGTTGCCGCAGCGGGGGCAGGCCTTGTCGGCCGAAGTCGGACGGAGTTTTGATGCGACCAATTTGCGGGACATGCGGGGGTTCTATCTGGCGTTTCCAATTCGCGACGCAGTGCGTCGCGAATTGAGCTGGACGCGCTATCGCCTGTTGCGGCGGGTGGACAGCGAACAGCTCTTCGCCAGCAAGTACCGTTTGGTGTTGCCCAGTGAGGAAGAGCTGCGGTTGGAGTTGCAGCGTGACCGTGAAGCCCTCGAAATTCAAGAAAGCCTTCGTGACGAGGGAGAAAACGCATGACCGATCTCGAAAAACAAAGACTGGGCAAGACCCTCTGGGGCATCGCCGACCAACTGCGCGGCGCGATGAACGCGGACGACTTCCGCGACTACATGCTGGCCTTTCTGTTCCTGCGCTATCTGTCGGACAACTACGAAGCGGCTGCAAAAAAGGAACTGGGGCCGGACTACCCGGCGCCGAAGCCTGGCGATCGGCTCAGCCCCCTGTCGTTCTGGTATGCCGATAACGCGCCGGATGTACCCGAGTTCGAAAAGCAGATGCGCCGCAAGGTGCATTACGTGATCGAGCCGCAATACCTGTGGGGCAACATCAGCGAGCTGGCCCGCACCCAGCACGCCGAGCTGCTGCACACGCTGCAGCAGGGCTTCGACTACATCGAGAACCAGTCCTTCGCCAGCACCTTCAAGGGCCTCTTTTCCGAGATCAATCTGGCGTCCGACAAGCTCGGCAAGACCTATCCCGACCGCAATGCCCGCTTGTGCAAGATCATCAGCGAGATCGCCAACGGGCTGACGCAATTTCGCACCGACAGCGACGCCCTGGGCGATGCCTATGAATACCTGATCGGCCAGTTTGCCGCCGGCTCGGGCAAGAAGGCGGGTGAGTTCTACACGCCGCAGCCCATTTCCAGCATCCTCTCCACCATCGTTACTCTGGACAGCCAGGAACCGGCGACCGGGCAGCGTTCGCATCTGGACAGCGTGCTGGATTTCGCTTGCGGCTCGGGCTCGCTGCTGTTGAACGTGCGCCACCGCATGGGGCCGCATGGCATCGGCAAGATCCACGGCCAGGAAAAGAACATCACCACCTACAACCTCGCGCGCATGAACATGCTGCTGCACGGGGTGAAGGATTCCGAGTTCGAGATCTTCCACGGCGACACCCTGCTCAACGAGTGGGACATGCTGCGGGAGACGAACCCGGCCCGGATGCCGAAGTTCGACGCGGTGGTGGCCAATCCGCCCTTCAGCTACCGCTGGGAGCCTAGCGAGGCGCTGGGCGAGGATGTGCGCTTCAAGAACTACGGTCTGGCGCCCAAGTCCGCCGCCGATTTCGCCTTCCTGCTGCACGGCTTCCACTTCCTCAAGCAGGACGGCGTGATGGCCATCATCCTGCCCCACGGCGTGCTGTTCCGCGGCGGCGCCGAGGCTCGCATCCGCACCAAGCTGCTGAAGGACGGCCACATCGATACCGTGATCGGCCTGCCGGCCAACCTGTTCTTCTCGACCGGCATTCCGGTCTGCATCCTGGTGCTGAAGAAGTGCAAGAAGCCTGACGACGTGCTGTTCATCAACGCCGCTGAGCATTTCGAGAAGGGTAAGCGGCAGAACCAGCTGCTGCCCGAGCATATCGACAAGATCATCGCGACCTACCAGCACCGCAAGGAAGAGGCGCGCTACTCGCGGCGGGTGGGCCTGGCGGAAATCGAGAAGAACGATTTCAACCTGAACATTTCGCGCTATGTCAGCACAGCGGAGGCGGAAGAGGAAATCGACTTGGCCGCTGTTCACGCCGAGCTGGTGTCGCTGGAGCAGAAAAGGAAAGCTGCGCTCGATAAGCACAACGCCTTTCTCAAGGAACTGGGGTTGCCGATGCTGCCGTGAGGGCTGCATCCGGGTGGTGATGGTCGGGACGGGAATCGACTTAACGGGAAGTCAGGCGTCTGGTACAGCCACCGGCAGCGATTTGTTACTTTGCTACCGGTGGGTATCGGTGCTTGGATGACGACAGAGGCCGTCGACCGTCCGTTCATCCCTGCCGGAAGCAGCGCGTGTTCCACGTCACTTCCCGCTCACGCGGGTCGTTGATCACCCCCACGGGAACCTTTCGCCCCGCTCCGTGAGTCCGAGCCCGATCCCCGCCTAAAATGGCGGCTTCCGTCTCCGCCTCGCTCCCATGCCCGCCTCTGCAACCCGCTACACCCCGATCGACGCTCCCGCCTCGATCGCCGACGCCATCCGCATCCGCGGTGCGCGCCAGAACAACCTGCGCAACCTGTCGCTCGACCTGCCGCTCAACCGCCTGACCGTGGTGACCGGCGTGTCCGGCTCGGGCAAGTCCTCGCTGGTGTTCGACACGCTGTACGCCGAGGGCCAGCGGCGCTACGTCGAGACCTTCTCGCCCTATGCGCGCCAGTTCCTCGACCGCATGGACAAGCCGCAGGTGGATCGGATCGAGGGGGTGCCGCCGGCGATCGCGATCGACCAGACCAACCCGGTGCGCACCTCGCGCTCGACGGTGGGCACGATGACCGAGCTCGCCGACCACTTCAAGCTGCTCTACGCGCGCGCCGCACACCTGCACTGCCGTTGCTGCGGCAAGCCAGTGCGGCGTGATTCGGCGGTCAGCATCGCCGCCGACCTGCGCGCGCGCGCGGCCGCTGAGGGCGATCCGCGCCTGGTGGTGTGCTTTGCGGTGACGGTGCCGTCGAGCTTCAGCGAGGCGGAGGTGACCGGCCTGCTCGCCGCGCAGGGCTACACGCGCATCCAGGAGCGCCTCGCCGGGGCCGGCGCCGAGGGGCAGGACGTGCTGCAGGTGGTGCAGGACCGCTTCCGCGCGTCGAACGCCGAGGATGCGCGCCTGGCCGAGGCGCTGGAGGCGGCGCTGCAGCGCGGCCACGGGCGGCTTGCCGTGTATGCGTCGGGCGAGGGGGTGAAGGCCGCGGCGACGGAGGGGACGCCGGGCGAGGCGGTGTGGCGTTATTCGTCCGGGCTGCATTGCGCGGACTGCGACATCCACTATTCCGAGGCCACGCCCGGCCTGTTCTCGTTCAACTCGCCGATCGGCGCCTGCGAGACCTGCCGCGGCTTCGGGCGGGTGATCGGGGTGGATTTCGGCCTGGTGGTGCCGGACGAATCCAAGACGCTGGCCGAGGGCGCGGTAAAGCCCTGGCAGACCGAGAGCTATCGCGAGTGCCAGTCCGACCTCGAGAAGATGGCGAAGAAGTACGGCGTGGCGATGGACATCCCGGTGCGCGACCTGCCGCCGGAGCACCGTCAGTGGCTGTTCGAGGGCGACCCGAAGTGGAAGAACTGGGACAGCTCGTGGCCGCGCTACTGGTATGGGGTGCGCCACTTCTTCGACTGGCTGGAGACCAAGGCCTACAAGATGCACATCCGCGTGCTGCTGTCGCGTTATCGCAGCTACACGGAGTGCCCGGCCTGCCATGGGGCGCGATTGAAACCCGACGCCCTGCTCTGGCGCCTGCCGACCAGCGGCCACGGCCCCTGTAGGAGCGGCGCCAGCCGCGAACAGGCCTTCGATGACGATCGCACTTCCGCAACCGCCGTATTCGCGGCTGGCGCCGCTCCTACAGGGGGGGCACCCAGCGCCGGCGAAGACGGCAAGGTCGGTGCGGCGAATGTGGTAGGGGGGGCACCCAGCACCAGTGAAGACGGCAAGATCGGTGCGGGGAATGTGGCATGGGGGGTATCGACCGTCGGCGGGGCGAACGTCGCAACCGGGGCGTCGATCGTCGGGGCAGAGGCCTCCGTTGGCGTGGCAGCGGGGGGTTCGGTTGCGGGCAGGTCCGGCCTCGCCATCCACGAGCTCATGTCCCTGCCGGTCGATCGCATCCGCGAGGCCATCGCCGCGCTCGCGCTGCCGGGCGTGGCGGACGAGGCGACCGAGCTGGTGCTCGGCGAGATCCGCAGCCGGCTCACCTACCTGGCCGACGTCGGCCTCGGCTACCTGACCCTGGACCGCCAGTCGCGCACGCTGTCGGGGGGCGAGGTGCAGCGCATCAACCTGACCACCGCGCTCGGCACCTCGCTGGTGAATACCCTGTTCGTGCTCGACGAGCCCTCGATCGGCCTGCACCCGCGCGACATCGGCCGCATCCTCGGGGTGATGACGCGGCTGCGCGATGCCGGCAACACGCTGGTGGTGGTGGAGCACGACCCGCAGGTGATGGTGGCCGCGGACGAGCTGCTCGAGATCGGTCCCGGCCCTGGCGAGCGCGGCGGCGACATCGTCGCGCGCGGCACGCCGGCCGAGATCGCCGCCAACCCGGACTCGGTGACCGGCCCCTGGCTGGCGGGGAAAAAGCGCATCGACGTCGATCGTCCGCCGCGTCCGGTGGAGGCCGCCACGCCGCGCCTGACCCTGGCCGGCGCGCGCCAGCACAATCTGCGCGACCTGACTGTCGGCTTTCCGCTGCGGCGCCTGACCTGCCTGACCGGCGTCTCCGGCTCGGGCAAATCGACGCTGATCCAGGACGTGCTGTTCCCGGCGCTGGCCAAGCATTTCGGCGAGGCGACCGAATCGCCGGGGGTGTTCGATCGTCTCGAGAATGTGGATAACTTGCGCGGCGTGGTCATGGTGGACCAGTCGCCGATCGGCAAGAGCTCGCGCTCCAACCCGGTGAGCTACGTCGGCGCCTGGGACCCGATCCGCGCCCTTTACGCCGGCCTGCCGGAGGCGAAGCAGCGCGGCTACACCCCCGGCACCTTCAGCTTCAACGCCGGCCATGGGCGCTGCCCCACCTGCACCGGCTCGGGCTTCGAGCACGTCGAGATGCAGTTCCTGTCCGACGTGTGGCTGCGCTGCCCGGACTGCGACGGCAAGCGTTATCGCCCGGAAGTGCTTGAATTGCAATGGAACGGGCTGTCGGTGGCGGACGTGCTGGCGCTCACCGTGCATGAGGCGCTGGACGTGTTCCGCGAGCATCCCAAGGTGCTCGCCGCGCTCGCGCCGCTGGCCGATGTCGGCCTGGATTACCTGCGCCTCGGCCAGCCGGTGCCGACGCTGTCGGGCGGCGAGGCCCAGCGCCTGAAGCTCGCGGGCCACCTCGCCGAGGCAGCACAGAGGAAGCCTGTACGCAAAGCCAGTGCTGTGGATAAGTTTGGGAGTAAAGCTGGGGACAAGGCGAACGGACTTGCCGTGCGGGCTGGCAGAGGCACCCCGGGCGGGGTCTCCTGGCTGACCGAGCCAGCCGAACCCGGCCTGCTCTTCCTCTTTGACGAGCCCACCACCGGCCTGCACTTCGAGGACGTCGCCAAGCTGCTCGGCGCCTTCGACAAGCTTTTGCAGGCGGGGCATTCGCTGATCGTGATCGAGCACAACCTCGACGTGATCGCCGCGTCCGACTGGATCATCGACCTCGGCCCCGAGGGCGGCGAAGGCGGCGGCGCGATCGTGGTCGAAGGCCCACCCGAGGCGGTGCGCGCACACGCGAGCTCGCACACCGGCGCCGCCCTGCGCGAGTACGCCGAGGCGCTCGGAAAGATCGGGGACGGCAGCCGGCACCCAGCCGATGCGGAGGCTCCGGGTTCCTGCAGGAGCGGCGCAAGCCGCGATTCGGCTTCCCGTGGCGACGATCGCGGCTTGCGCCGCTCCTACAGGGGGGGAGCGATCGTTCGTCGCTGGGGAACCGCGGGTGGAATACCGTCCTGTCGCCGCGCCGGCGATCGCTGGGTCCGTCATCGAAATCCGCCACGCACGCGAGCACAACCTCAAGAACGTCAGCCTGAAGATCCCGCGCGACCAGTTCACCGTGATCACCGGCCTGTCCGGCTCGGGCAAGTCCACGCTGGCCTTCGACATCGTCTTCGGCGAGGGCCAGCGCCGCTACCTCGAATCGCTCAACGCCTACGCGCGCCAGTTCGTGCAGCCCGCGAGCCGCCCGGACGTCGACGGCCTGTTCGGCATCCCGCCCACGGTGGCGATCGAGCAGCGCACCAGCCGCGGCGGGCGCAAGAGCACGGTGGCGACGCTGACCGAGATCCATCCCTTCCTGCGCCTGATGTACGTGAAGCTGGGCACGCAGTTCTGCCCCGACTGCGACGTGCCGGTGACGCCGCAGAGCTTCGAGGCCATCGTCGCGCAGATCCAGCGCGAGCTGCGCGGCGCCTCGGTCGAGGTGCTGGCGCCGCTGGTGGTCAACCGCAAGGGCCTGTACACCGACCTCGCCAAGTGGGCGCGCGGCAAGGGCCACGCGCAACTGCGCGTCGATGGCGAATACCTGCCCACCAACAAATGGCCGCGCCTGGACCGCTACAAGGAACACAACATCGAGCTGCCCACCGGCATGGTGGTGGTGCAGCCGGAGAGCGAAGCCACGCTGCGCGAGTTCGTGCGCCAGGCGCTGGAGATCGGCAAGGGCGTGATCAAGGTGCTCGAGATCGGCAAGCTCGGCGCCCAGCCGATCACCTTCTCCACCCTGCGCGCCTGCCCGAGCTGCGGCACCGGCTTCCCCGAGCCCGATCCGCGCCTGTTCTCCTACAACGCCAAGCACGGCTGGTGCCCCAAGTGCTACGGCACCGGCTTGAAGACCGCCGCGCGCATCGAGGACCCGGACGCGCTCGACCTCGGCGATGCGGAGGAGGTCATCGTCGGCGACGAGCCCTGCCCCGCCTGCGACGGCGCGCGCCTGAACCCGGTGGCGCGCGCGGTGCGCTTCCGCGCGCTCGGGCTGCATCAGCTCGCGGCGCAGCCGGTGGATAAGGCGGCGGGCTTCTTCGCCGAGCTGGCGCTGAACGAGCGCGAGACCGACATCGCGCGCGACCTGGTGAGCGAGATCCGCGGGCGACTTGCCTTCCTGCAGCATGTCGGCCTCGGCTACCTCGCGCTCGACCGCGCCGCGCCCACGCTGTCGGGCGGCGAGGCGCAGCGCATCCGCCTGGCGGCGCAGCTCGGCTCCAACCTGCGCGGGGTGTGCTACATCCTCGACGAGCCCACCATCGGCCTGCACCCGCGCGACAACCGCCTGCTGCTCGACACGCTCGAGGCGCTGCGCGACCGCGGCAACACGCTGCTGGTGGTGGAGCACGACGAGGACACCATCCGCCGCGCCGACCACGTCATCGACCTCGGCCCCGGTGCCGGCGTACGCGGTGGCCGGGTGGTGGCCGAAGGCACGATCGCCGACCTGCTGGCCGCGCCCGAATCGGCTACCGGCGAGTGCTTCCGCCACCCGCTGCAGCACCCGCTGCGCCCGCGCCGCGCGGTGGCGCTGGAGAACCCGGCGATCCGCATCGAGGGCGCGAACCTGCACAACCTGCGCGACGTCGATGTGCGCATCCCGCTCGCGCGCCTCACCGTGGTCACCGGCGTGTCCGGCTCGGGCAAGTCCAGCCTCGCGCGCGACGTGATCCACGCCAACCTGCGCGCACGCCTCGGCGACCCCGAGGCCACCCGCGCCCGCCGCCGCGGCCAGGCGCAGCCGGAGGCGGTCGACCAGCCCCTGGTCGGCTGCGCGGCGATGCCCGGCTGGCACCAGGTCGGCCGCGTGCTGGAAGTCGACCAGACCCCGATCGGCAAGACGCCGCGCTCCTGCCCGGCGACCTACGTCGGCTTCTGGGACGCGATCCGCAAGCTCTTCGCCGACACCTTCGACGCCCGCACGCGCGGCTGGAACGCCTCGCGCTTCTCCTTCAACACCGGCGCGGGGCGCTGCCCGGTGTGCGACGGCGCGGGCCAGACCACGGTCGAGATGAGCTTCCTGCCCGACGTGAAGACGCCCTGCGAGGGCTGCGGCGGCGCGCGCTTCAACCCCGAGACGCTGTCGGTGCGCTGGAAGGACCGGACTGTGGCCGAGGTGCTGGCGATGCCGGTGGACGAGGCGGTGGACTTCTTCTCCGCGCATCCGGCGATCGCCCACCCGCTGCAGCTGCTGCAGGACGTCGGCCTCGGCTACCTGACCCTGGGCCAGCCCAGCCCGACGCTGTCGGGCGGCGAGGCGCAGCGCATCAAGCTGGTGACCGAGCTCGCCAAGGTGCGCCGCCGCCCTGGCGATTCCGAGGACACCGGCGGCGTGCCGCTGCCGGCCGACAAGCACAGCCTGTACGTGCTCGACGAGCCCACCGTCGGCCTGCACATGGCCGACGTGGACAAGCTGATCCACGTGCTGCACCGCCTGACGGATGCCGGCCACACCGTGCTGGTGATCGAGCACGACCTCGACGTGATGGCCGAGGCCGACTGGCTGATCGATCTGGGCCCCGAGGGCGGCGACGGCGGCGGCCGCGTGGTGGCGGAAGGTCCGCCCGAGGTGGCGATGGCGACCCCAGCCTCGCACACCGGCCGCCACCTGCGCGAGTTCCTGGCGCAGCGCAAGGCCGGATGATGCAGCGCAGCGGAACCTGTGCTGGATGGCGCAGTCATTCAGGATGAATTTCAGGGAAGGAATACAACATGCGCAAAGTAAGAGTCTGGGATCTGCCCACCCGTCTGTTCCACTGGCTGCTCGCCGTGCTGGTGGTGGCGGCCTACATCACCGCCCAGATCGGCGGCAGCCTTATCGAATGGCACGGCCGGGTCGGCATCGCCATCACCGGGCTGCTCGCCTTCCGCCTGGTGTGGGGGGTGATCGGTTCGACCTATGCCCGCTTCGCCGACTTCGTGCCCGGGCCGGCCCACCTGTGGGCGCACCTGCGCGGGCACTGGAGCGGGCTCGGCCACAACCCGCTCGGCGCGCTCTCGGTGCTCGCCCTGCTCGGGGTGATGCTCTACCAGGCGCTGACCGGCCTGTTCGCCAACGACGAGATCGCGTTCTCCGGCCCGCTGCGCGCGCTGGTGAGCAGCGACACCGGCGACTGGCTGTCCGGCCTGCATCGGCAGAACTACTGGCTGATCATCGTGCTGGTCGGGCTGCACGTGTCGGCGGTGCTGTTCTACGCGCTGGTGAAGAAGGACAACCTGGTGCGACCGATGATCACCGGCATGAAGGAAGTCGAGGAAGCCGACGCCCGGCCCGCGCAGGGCGGGGGTGTGGTGCCCTTCATGATCGCGCTCGCGATCACCGCCGCGGTGCTCTACGTCGCCAGCGGCAGCTTCATCGAGCCGCCCCCTCCGCCCCCGCCGGCGGCGTGGTGACGGGAGGGTTCGCGGCTCGCGCCGCTCCTGCACGCCCCCGGAAATGCAACGCGCCGCTGTAGGAGCGCCGCAAGGCGCGAAGGCGGCGGTGAAGATCTCGATACGCGCCGATCACCGGCCGGCCTGTTCGCGGCTCGCGCCGCTCCTGCATGAACCGCCGCGCGTTCGCCCCATGTAGGAGCGGAACCCTCGCGCAAAAAACGACGAAGCCACCCCGCGGGGTGGCTTCGTCGTTCAAGCGCCTTGCACCTGAGGCCTTGCGCCTCACTCCATGCGGTACTTGTCGTGACAGGCCTTGCAGGTGCTGCCGGTGTCGGCGAAGGCCTTCTGCACCGCAGCCTTGTCGCCGGTGGCGGCGACCTTGGCGAGGTTGGCGGCGGCGTTGTTGAAGTCGGTGGCGAGCTTGCCGACGTTCGGCATCTCCTGGAAGAACTCCGGCTTGACGCGGGTCTTGAGGCTGCCGATGTCCTTCTCGGTGCCCGGGCCGTAGAGCGCGCCCATGCCCGAGCCGGCGATGCCGGCGATCGCGGTGGCGGCGGCCTGGACCTGCTGGGCGTTGTACTCGCCCTCGAGGTTGGCCTTGATCTTGCCCATGTTCCAGCTCATGAAGCTGTAGCCGGCCTGGCGGAACTTGATCTGGTCTTCGGGCTTGACCTGGGCCGAAGCCGCGGTCGCGAGGGTGAGGGAGAGGATGCCGAGGGCGATCGCTTTTTTCATCGTGAGCCTCCTGAGTCGGGGGGTGAGGGAAGGGACAAGCCTTGCGGGGAACTGGGCAGACCATGATGCGCTGCAACAGTTCCATCGTTGCTGGATGTCGGGATGAGACTGGCAGCGACAAGCTTATATCAGATTTAAATTATATTCGTTCGTCAGATGGTGATGCAGGGCGCAAGAAGTCGGCTCAAGCCGGCGCCCATGCGGCCGTAAGGAAGAGATGTAGAGGGTGCATGTCCGCATGCTGTCCGTCGTCCGCTCGAACCCGAGAACAAACATGGTCCGTTTTTCCGATACTCCCATATGGTTGCGCCTGACGGGCGTGATCTGGCTGATGATGGTGATCGCGTTCGGCAGCATGATCGTCTGGGAAACCAGGGTGAACCGCGACATGGCGATCGAGCAGGCGAAGGACTTCGCCGGCACGGTCAACGAGATGACCATGGCGGGCCTCACTGGAATGATGATCACCGGCACGGTGGCGCAAAGCGACGTGTTCCTCGACCAGATCAAGGAGCTCAGCGTGGTGCAGGACCTCGAGGTGATCCGCGGCGAGGCGGTGAGCCGGGTGTTCGGCGCCGGCGGCGCGCTCGACGCGGCGCGCGATGCCGACGAGCGCCTGGCACTGGTCGAGGGGCGCAGCACGATGCGGGTCGAGCACGACGCCGAGCATGGCGAGCACCTGCGCGTGGTGATCCCCTCGCTGGCCTCGTCCGACTGGCTCGGCAAGGACTGCATCGCCTGCCACCAGGTGCCGCAAGGCACGCCGCTCGGCGCGGTGTCGATGCGCATCTCCCTCGACAAGGCCAACGCCGCGGTCCGCGCGTTCCGCGACCAGAGCGCGATGTTCGCCGCGCTGGTGTCGATCCCGCTGATCCTGTTCATCTACCTCTTCATCACCCGCTTCGTCACCCGTCCGCTCGATGGCCTCAACCAGGGCCTGGGCCGGATCGCCGAGGGCGGTGGCGACCTGCGCCTGCAGCTGCCGGTGCGTGGCCGCGACGAGATCGGCCGCAGCGCAAGCACCTTCAACGACATGATGGGCACGCTCGGCGGGCTGGTGCGCCAGGTCGGCGACTCGGCGAGCGCGGTGACCGAGGCGGCGAGCCGGCTTGCCGCCGATGCCCAGGCGGTTGCCGAGAGCTCGCAGCGCCAGAACGAGAGTTCGGTGGGCGCGGCCAGCGCGGTGGACGAGATGGTCGACAGCATCTCCTCGATCGCCGAGCATGCCGAGGTGGTGCGTGAGCGCTCGCACGACAGCCTGGAACGCTCGCGCGAGGGCCAGCGCAGCCTAGAGCGACTGGTCGACGAAGTCGGCGAGGTCGAGGCTGCGGTGCGCCAGATGGCCGATGCGGTGGTCGCCTTCGTGGATTCGACCCAGGCGATCTCGCGGATGACCAGCGAGGTGCGCGAGATCGCCGAGCAGACCAACCTGCTCGCGCTCAACGCCGCGATCGAGGCCGCGCGCGCCGGCGAGCAGGGGCGCGGGTTCGCGGTGGTGGCCGACGAGGTGCGCAAGCTGGCGGAGAAGTCTGCGCGCTCGGCGGGCGAGATCGACCAGATCACCCGCGAGGTGAGCCGGCGCTCGAGCTCGGTGCGCGGTGCGCTCGACGATGGCCTCGGTCACCTCGCCTCCAGCCGGCAGATGGCCGATGCGGTGATGCAGGTGCTGAGCACGGCGAATTCGCTCGTGGTCGAGGTCGGCGAGGGTCTGGATCGCATCGCCGGCGCCACCGGTGCGCAGCGCAACGCGAGCGAGTCGGTTACCGCACGCATCGGCGAGATCGCCGGGATGGCGCGCAGCAACAACGATGCGCTCGCGCACACCGTGCGTTCGGCGCGCGAGCTCGGCGAGCTCGCCGTGCGCCTGCAGGAGTCGGTGTCGCGCTTCCGCTTCTGAGCATCCCATCCGCGCGTCCCGCACGCCCGGCGTTCCGGAAGAAACGA